>OGCN01005458.1_pt1 | contig 10019 bp, 8 predicted proteins | sample 1570181 | NCBI WGS metagenome assembly OGCN01 (sample SAMEA4370584, study PRJEB24528) | human gut metagenome | reverse complement strand
CGTTGAGCGACAGATTTACTTTCAAATGCCTGCGATTTTAATTCTGCTGGAACTTCTTCATTTCGCCCGTCAAGCATTTTGACATAACCGCCAAGCGGAATGGCTGAAATCGCAAATTCGGTGCCCAATTTATCTGTGCGTCGCCAAATCACTTTACCAAAGCCAATCGAAAAACGATGAACTTTAATACCACACTTTCTGGCTGCCCAAAAGTGGCCGTATTCGTGCACGGCAACTAGCACAGCAATTGCAATAATAAATGAGCCAAGCGACCACAAAAACGACATGTTCTATCCTATAACACAAAGAAATAGAAGTATGTGAAGAATGGTACTGCGGCTGTTAAACTATCAATACGATCTAAAATACCGCCATGGCCTGGAATTAATTGACTACTGTCTTTAATGCCTGATTCACGTTTAAACATACTTTCTGCTAAGTCACCTAATACAGAAATAGCCACAGTTGCAACAGAAAGCACAACAAAACCAGTCATTGCACGACTACCTAATAAGGTTTCACCTGAGAAATGGATAAACACAAATGCCAATACCGCTGCGGTGATCATGCCACCAAATACGCCTTGCCATGTTTTCCCAGGTGATACTTTCGGTGCAAGTTTGTGCTTACCAAAAGCTCGTCCCGCAAAATAGGCACCTGAGTCAGCTGCCCATACCAATACAAACACATAAAGCAATAAGAATAAACCATGATGTGGATCTGCAGTATAATTATCTAAGCGTAAACGTAAGACTGCTGCCACAAAAGGAATCAACGTAGAAAAAGCAAACAGAAGTTGTAAAGGAATATTTTTACCCCAAAACTTCGCTGAGCTTGGATAAGTCACCACTAACACCAATGCAAGTGCCCACCAACCAACAGAATTTAGCAATAAAAGCGGTAAGTAGTTTTCAAACACTCTCCCCGCATCTAAATAATTACCTTCATTGTAAAGCCAAAGGAAGATAAATGCGCCTAAAAATGCAGCGATACAAAGGCGCGCCAAAGGATTTTTAAAACGAGCAAATTGAGCCCACTCCCAAATACCAAGCGTCGCCACAAAGCCTAAGGCTAGGGCAAAATAAAATGGGGTAAATAAGAACAAGGCACACAATACCAAAGCAATCAACACAATGGCTGATAATACACGTTCTTTAAGCATAAGTTCTCCGCTTATTCTGTCCCGCCAAAACGGCGATGACGTTGTTGATAGCAGGCAATTGCCTGATTAAAATCTTTTTCACTAAAATCTGGCCAAAGCACATCTAAAAAACACAATTCCGCATACGCAATTTGCCAAAGTAAGAAATTACTAATGCGTTGCTCACCGCTCGTCCGAATTAACAAATCGACCGGCGGCTCATCTTGTGTGACTAAATGTTGCTGGAAAAGTGATTCATTAATATCACTCACCGAAATCTCATTATTTTTTACTTTTTCAGCGAGTTGTTGAGTCGCTTGAACAATATCCCAACAACCACCGTAATTCGCCGCAATATTTAAAGTCAGTGCGGTATTATTTTCTGTTAAATTTTCTGCTTTTGCGATCTTCTCTTGCAATTTCTCACTAAAACGAGAAACATCACCGATAATCTTTAGACGAATATTATTTTTGTGTAATTTTTTAACTTCTCGATCAAGTGCTTGCATAAAAAGCGTCATTAATGCGCTTACTTCTTGCTCGGGACGATTCCAGTTTTCACTGCTAAACGCATATAACGTCAAAAATTTAATACCTGTTTGTCGTGCATAACTCACCGCACGGCGCACGGCTGCCACACCATTTGTATGGCCAAAAATGCGTAGCTTATTTTGTTGCTTCGCCCAGCGCCCATTACCATCCATTATGATGGCAACGTGTTCGGGAATATTATTGTTATCAAGTTCTTTCATTCTAAAATATTCGGATTTTATGACCGCACTTTTGCGTATTCTACATCAACTTTTTAATCAGCGAATCGGCTAATTTACGAGATTGCTTATCTACCGCTAATACATCATCAATGCTTGAAATGATAGAAGATGGCATTTGTTCAACCGATGCTTGGTTAATTTTCGCAATATCCGTAAATTTAATATATCCATCTAAAAAAGCTTGTACGGCAATTTCGTTTGCTGCATTCATTGCGGTTGTCGCATACTGCCCTTCTGCAAACGCATCGATCGCTAATTTTAAATTTGGATAACGATTAAAATCAGGTTCGATAAATGTCAATTCTTTGATTTTAAAGAAATCTAATGGTTCCACTCCACTGACTGTACGATTTGGATAAGCCATGGTTTCCGCAATGGGCGTACGCATATCCGGGTTACCCATTTGAGCGATGACCGAGCCATCTACATAACGCACCATTGAATGAATAATAGATTGAGGATGAATAATCACTTCCATTTCATCTGCTGATGCATTAAATAACCAGCGTGCCTCAATGTACTCTAAACCTTTATTCATCATTGTGGCAGAATCCACAGAGATTTTTTTGCCCATTGACCAGTTTGGATGAGCAACGGCTTGTGCGGGAGTTATATGCTCAAACTCGTTTAATGGCGTATAACGGAAAGGTCCACCAGAACCAGTTAAGACAATTTTACTGACCCCTAATTCTTTCAAAGGACAAAATCCAACCTTTTCTTGTGCCTCAGGCGGTAAGGATTGAAAAATCGCGTTATGCTCACTATCAACAGGCAATAATTTTGCTTTTGACTGCTTCACTGCATCAATAAAGATCTGACCACAAGTCACCAACGATTCTTTATTCGCAAGCAAGACTTTCTTACTCGCTTTTACTGCTGAAAGAGTCGGTAGTAATCCAGCTGCCCCAACAATGGCTGCCATAACTTGATCTGCATCTGGATGTGCTGTCAACTCACAAATGGCTTTCTGTCCAGCTAAGACTTCCGTTTTAATGTGGTGTGAAGCTAATTTTTCTCGCAATATCTTTGCTGCATTTTCATCATCTAATGCAGCAAAGTGCGGTTGAAATTTCACGCATTGTTCAAACATTGTCTCAACATTTTTGCCCCCTACTAACGCAAAGGCATGGTATTTGTCAGGATTATGTTCGATAACAGAAAGGGTGCTATGACCAATAGAACCGGTTGATCCTAAAATAACAAGATTTTGTTTTTGCATAAAATTTCGACCGCACTTTGTGCTTTTATTTTTTTATCAGAATAGAACAAGGGCAGACACTTGGTCTGCCCCAAAACATGGTTCGACAATTAGAAATCCATTAATTCTTTTTCTTTATCTGCTAAGATCTCATCCACTTTTTTGATATAACTATCAGTCACTTTTTGAATGATTTCTTCCGCTTTATGTTGATCGTTTTCGCTGATTTCTTTGTCTTTTAATAATGCTTTGATTTTATCATTTGCATCACGACGTACATTACGAATCGCAACTTTACCTTGCTCACCTTCGCTTTTTACGATTTTGATTAAATCACGACGGCGTTCTTCAGTTAATGGAGGAAGAGGCACACGAATTGTTGTACCTGCTGAAGATGGGTTTAAACCTAAATCAGACGTTAAAATTGCTTTTTCTACTGCACTGATTAAAGAACGGTCAAATACTGTTACCGCTAAAGTACGTGCATCTTCTGCAACAACGTTAGATAATTGACGAAGTGGTGTCGCTGCACCATAGTATTCCACTTGGATCGCATCTAATAAGCTTGGTTGTGCACGGCCTGTACGGATTTTTGCAATATGCCCACGCAACGCTTCGAGGCTTTTTTCCATGCGAGCTTCAGCATCTTGTTTAATTTCATTAATCATTCATCTGTCCTTTTTAATAAATAAAGATAAAACACAGTGATTTTACTGGATTTTTAGGGAGTTTTGAATAAATTTATTCATAAAAAAGGCGAGATAGTCTCTCGCCATTTTATTCTTTAAAAAATTAACAAATCGTTGTGCCTTCTTCTGTACCAAGTACCACTTTACGTAACGCACCTGGTTTACACATATTAAATACACGAATTGGCATACCGTGGTCACGCGCAAGTGTGAACGCAGCTAAATCCATTACTTTTAATTCTTTATCAATCACTTCTGCATAAGATAATTTATGGTATAACTTCGCATTAGGATTTTTTGCAGGGTCGCAATCATACACGCCATCAACTTTGGTCGCTTTTAACACAATATCCGCTTCAATTTCAATACCACGTAAGCATGCAGCAGAATCTGTAGTAAAGAACGGGCTACCCGTACCAGCAGAGAAAATCACCACACGTTTTTCACGTAACATTTTAATCGCTTCAGACCAGTTATAGGTATCGCAAATACCATTTAATTGGAAAGCAGACATTAATTTTGCATTCACATCTGCACGGTGAAGCGCATCACGCATTGCCAAGCCATTCATTACGGTTGCAAGCATCCCCATATGGTCGCCCACTACGCGATTCATGCCGGCTTTAGCTAATTTTGCACCACGGAATAAGTTACCACCACCGAGCACAACACCAACTTCCACGCCCATTTCAATTAATTCTTTAATCTCTAACGCCATACGATCAAGAATCGAAGGATCGATACCGAAGCCCTCATCCCCTTGTAATGCTTCACCACTTAATTTCAATAAAATACGTTTGTAAATTGGTTGGCTCATTTGTCTTTTCCTTTGTCGGTTACAAAATTTGGCTTATTCTAGCAAAAGAGCGAAAAAGTTAAAAATGGAAATTGGTCAGAAAAGTGCGATAAAATATCGCCGTTTTGATTTTATAGGTAAACTTTATGAAGATTTCAAAAACCTCACAAATTTTAACCGCACTTTTTTCTTTGGCTTGTGCCATTGCTGCCGGTTATTTGATTTTACGAGGTTCAGGGATGTTTCCTGAGCCATCTATTAGTCTGATTTTACTCACGGCTATTTTCATTATTTTATTAAGTAGTAGCCGAAAATCTTTCTATTTTATTTTATTACCCTTAGTTTGCTTACACGCAATTTATACGCCGACAGGCTTAAATTTTGGTGCGCCAAGCTACCAATATATTGCATCGGTTCTCGCGACAGATATGTTAGAGACCAAAGAGTTTCTCATGCAAATCCCTGTGAGCAGCTATTTAGCCGCATTGGCTATTCCAGTTTTAGTCTTTTTACATTACAAAAGTGCGGTCAAATTTGGGGTGAAATTTTATCGCAATAAAACATTCATTGCCCTCGCTACCCTGTTGATTGGCTACAACTTACCCATTGCTGCGCCATTAAAAGAAACGGTAGATTCTAGCGTACAAATCGTTAATGAATGGCAAAAATTGAAAAAAATGTCACAGGAAAGCAGCTGGGGACAATCCACATTAGAAAATTCTAAATACCAAGATTATGTGATGATTTTGGGGGAAAGTGCGAGAAAAGACTACTTACATGCTTATGGCTATCCTGTTAATGACACGCCATTTATGTCATCAGCAAATGGTACACTGATTGATGGTATGACATCTGCCGGAACAAACACTGTCGCCTCATTGCGCTTAATGTTAACGTTACCTGATAAAGAAAAATGGGAACCCAACTATGATTTAAGCTTAGTGGATCTCATTAAGTCTGCAGGTCTGAAAACCTACTGGCTGTCTAATCAAGGTTTCTTAGGTGAATATGACACGCCTGTCGCCTCGCTTGCCTCAAAATCTGATGAAACCATTTTCTTGAAAAAAGGTGGGAGCTTTAATTCGACAAACTACAGCGACTTTGATCTAATCCCTAAATTTGCCCAAATTTTAGAAGATCCAACGCAAGGTAAACGCTTTATTGTATTACACATTTATGGCTCACATCCGCTTGCTTGCGATCGTGTTGAAGATTACCCGAAAATTTTCAATGACAATGACATCGAGAAAAAGAACGAATACTTAAATTGCTATATTACATCCATTAAGAAAACCGATGATTTTATTAAGAAAGTGTATGAAACGCTCAAAGAAAACGAGCAAAAAACACACCGCACTTTCTCGATGATTTATTTCTCTGATCATGGCTTGTGCCATCAGGAAGATGATAAACATGGTGTGACTTTATTTAACCAAAACTGTCACAGCCAATTACATCATAATATTCCGCTCTTTAAGATTTCATCTGATGATACGGCACGTAAAGAATACAAAGCCTTTAAATCTGGTCTGAATTTCTTAGAAGGTATTGCTAATTGGATAGGGATCAAAAATCCGAAGCTCACATTAGAAGAAGATTTATTCTCTGAACAAGCTGACAAAGACGATTATGGGCTGAAAAAACTGATTGAAGAAAAATATCGTAAAGATGCAGACCCTGCCATCGATATTCGTCCAAAGAAATAAAGCATCTCAAATTTAAGATAACAAAAAAGCCGATATTGAATATCGGCTTTTTTATAATATCTCAATGGAGAAAATTAAGCGTTACCGCCAGTGATTTTTGCAACTTCAGCTGCGAAATCTTCTTCTTTTTTCTCGATACCTTCACCTACTTCTAAACGGATGAAGTTAGACACTGAAGTATTTACTGATTTTAAGAAGTCGCCTACAGATACAGAAGGATCCATTACGAATGCTTGACCTGTTAATGAAACTTCACCAGTGAATTTCTTCATACGGCCTTCAACCATTTTCTCTGCAATTTCTTTTGGTTTGCCAGAGTTAACTGCGATATCAATTTGGATTTGACGCTCGTGTTCAACTACTTCTGCAGGTACATCTTCTGGGTTCACGAATTCTGGTTTAGATGCCGCTACATGCATTGCCACTTTTTTAAGTTCATCAGCTGAACCTTCACCCGCAACTAACACACCGATTTTCGCACCGTGTAAGTATTGAGCAATAACTTGACCATCTAAGTAAGCAACACGACGGATGTTCATGTTCTCACCGATTTTAGCCACTAATGCAGCACGTTTTTCTTCAAATTGTGCTTGTAACGCTTCGATAGTCGTACCTTTGTGTGCTGCTGCGAAATCAGCTACTTCGTTTGCTAAACCTAAGAAACCAGCATCTTTTGCTACGAAGTCAGTTTCACAGTTCATTTCAACTAATACACCGAAACCATTTTCTACACGAGCAAGGATAACACCTTCAGCTGCAACACGGCCTGCTTTTTTAGCTGCTTTAGCTTGACCAGATTTACGCATGTTGTCGATTGCTAACTCGATATCACCGTTTGCTTCAACTAATGCTTTTTTACATTCCATCATACCGGCACCGGTACGTTCACGAAGTTCTTTTACTAATGATGCTGTGATTTCAGCCATTTTAAAAATCCTCTGTCGAAAGTACGATTTATTTTGACCGCACTTTTAGATAAAAATATAGGGGCTAAATTTTAGCCCCTATGCCAATTAATCGTTTGATTATTAAGGGCTTCGCCTTATTGCAAAACTTAAATTATTCTGCGTCAGCTGCTAATTCTTCAGCAACTTGAGCTTCGTTACCACGACCTTCTTTAACCGCTGCTGCAGCTGCAGAAACGTAAAGTTGGATAGCACGAGTCGCATCATCGTTACCTGGGATAACGAAATCTACGCCAGCTGGAGTTGAGTTAGTATCAACGATAGCAAATACAGGAATACCTAGGTTGTTTGCTTCTTTAACAGCGATATGTTCGTGGTCTGCACCGATAACGAATAACGCATCTGGTAAGCCGCCCATATCTTTGATACCGCCAAGGCTTAATTCAAGTTTTTCCATCTCACGGGTACGCATTAACGCTTCTTTTTTGGTTAATTTGTCAAAAGTACCATCTTGAGATTGAGTTTCTAAATCTTTTAAACGTTTAATTGATTGACGAACGGTTTTCCAGTTAGTCAACATACCACCTAACCAACGGTGGTTTACATAATATTGTTGACAGTCTAATGCTGCAGCTTGTACTGCTTCTTGAGCCGCGCGTTTAGTACCAACGAATAATACTTTACCGTTGTTGCTAGCAATACGGGTTAATTCCGCTAAAGCTTCGTTGAATAAAGGTAAAGTTTTTTCTAAGTTGATGATATGAACACCGTTACGAGCACCAAAAATGAAAGGTTTCATTTGTGGATTCCAGTAACGAGTTTGGTGTCCGAAGTGTACGCCCGCGTTGATCATGTCGCGCATTGAAACTTGTGCCATAATATTTTCCTTTTGTTGGGGTTGAGCCTCCACATATCAGCTAATCGACCGTTTGGCACCCCGATTAAGCCTTAATGATATGTGTGTGTTGTTAATAATTAAAAACGCTGCTTTTGAAACCCAAAAACAGCGGTGCGATTTATACCATAAAGTGCGGTCAAAAACCAGTTTATTTTGTCAAATTTATTACTTTTCTTGCTTTAATAAACAATAAAGGGGGACGATGCCGCAAATCTTTAAATTCATCATGCCATTGTGGCTGCTCGGCTAACATGGGTTCAGCCATTTGTTCAATTTGAAAACCTGCAGCAATTAAATCATTAATAATCTTTGCCGTCGTGCGGTGATAGGTTTTAAAAGGTTGTTGAAACCAATTCCGCTCTCTTCATCACGGTAATGATTTAAACGGTAGGCTACTTGCTGTTTTTTCTCATTTTTTTCCCAGCGCTCCCCTTCTTTATGGCAAGTTGTAATCGGATGCTCTTGGGAAAAAACTAATGTACTATTAGGCTTAAGTTTGTTGGCAATGGAAGCTAATAAAGCAGGAAAATCTTCAATATAGTGAAAAGCAAAAGAGCTGGTAATGACATCAAAATCACGTTCTGGCAATTCTGACAAATTTTCCATCGGTAGCTGATATAACGAAAAACGACCTAAAAACTGACCGCACTTTTTTAGCTCTTTTTCAGCTTGCTCGACCATTTTAACTGAAAGATCTGTTCCCACTACACTCGCCGCATCGCGTTCTAAATAGAGTTGCAAATGTCCGCCCGTTCCACAGCCTAGATCGAGTAATTTTTTCCCTTGTAAATCAGGTAATAGGGAAAGCATAGTAGGCTTTTCCACTATTTCATTGAGACTGATTGGGTTAGATCGAAGTTTTTGATAAAGCGCAAAGAAGTTTTCTTTATCATAAACACTCGTTTTGTTATTCATTTTGTTTCCTATGCAAAATTAAAAAGGGCGTATTTGATACGCCCCTACTATATTAACGTGAAAACTTATCCTGCGAAACTTGCAAACCATCCTAAGTTTGCGCCTACTTGTGCCACAATATTTAACACACCGAATAAGATCACAAAGCCAATCATAAAATTACCGCCATACACTTTATAAGTTGCATCTGGGAATTTTTGGCGACTTGCTCTAGCAAGCAGTGCCGGCACGATTGCAGCCCAAATGGTTGCAGCTAATCCAGCATAACCAATGGCAATCACGAAGCCATAAGGGAATTGTAAACTTAACAATAGTGGCGGTAAGAATGTCACCAATGTGGTTTTTGTTCTGCCTAATAAGCTGTCATCAAATTTAAATAAATCGGCAATATAATCAAATAAACCTAACGTTACCCCTAAGAATGAGGTTGCAATAGCCATATAAGCAAAGAAATTCAATACAACCGCAATGTATTCCACTTCAATATATTTGTGTAATGCTTCTAATAATGCCGATACATCGCCGCCTTTTTCAATTACGGGTGCAAATTCTGTACGAGGTAAATTACCTTGCACCGCAAGCTGCCATAAGATGTAAATCACTAAGGCTAAGCCTGTACCAATAAAGATCGATTTCATTACACGACTACCATCGCGATCGTAATATTTTACGAGACTCGGTACATTTCCGTGGAAACCAAAAGACACTAAGCAAACAGGAAGTGCAGTCAATAAATAAGGTAAATAAGTTTGCTCACCTTCTGCAATACTATTGAATAACACTTCTGTTTTTACAGAGCTCAATAAACCTGCGGTAGAAAGGAAGAAAGCGACTACCATCCCAACAATCAATACAGTGGTGAAACGGTCCACAGCTTTAGTGGAAAGCCACACGAAAGCCGCAAGAATAAAACAGAAAATTAAGGATCCAGAAGTACGTCCAATATCGACCGCACTTTCAGCAGAACCAAAAGCCTGGTTGAGCAAGTTTTGTGTAAT
>OGCN01005451.1_pt1 | contig 10027 bp, 16 predicted proteins | sample 1570181 | NCBI WGS metagenome assembly OGCN01 (sample SAMEA4370584, study PRJEB24528) | human gut metagenome | reverse complement strand
GCAGCGACCAACACAGGCAACTGCTCAGCAGCGACCAACACAGGCGACCGTTCGGCAGCGACCAACACAGGCAACTGCTCGGCAGCGACCAACACAGGCGACCGTTCGGCAGCGACCAACACAGGCAACTGGTCAGCAGCGACCAACACAGGCGACCGTTCGGCAGCAAGTGTGGAAGGTAAAGATTCTATTGCCATTGTGACGGGTAAAGATGGCAGGGCCAAGGGTGCTCTCGGTTGTTGGATTGTTTTAACAGAACGCGGTGAATGGAATGGCGAGACATTTCCGATAAAGCAAGTCAAGGCATTCAAGGTTGATGGCGTGGCAGTAGAAGCAAACACCTGGTATAAGTTGAAAGATGGCCAGTTAATCAAAGCCGAAGACTGATATTATGGAACAGATAAAAAACTATATCTCAGCGGCATTGCCGACCATAGAACAGAGTAGAGATGAGTATATCGGCAGTGTATATGGCGCCGCAGCCTTGGCCACTGTTGCATCAATTGCCACATTCGATGCAATTGACATGATTCGTGAACAATGTCCACAATTGGAAGCCGGACTTGTTAAAAAAGGAATACGGGCAATAGAAGGAACGTCGAATAAGATTGGGCAGGCAAGAATGCTTACACTCTCTATAAAAGAGATTGTGAAGGACAATAGCGGTATGCAATGGATGAATGACTTTGGGAACTCTGTCAATGAATATGTCAGTCCGCAGCTATTGAAGTTCCGAAATGCCATTGCCAATTGCCTTGGCAGATATAAAGGGGTTGAATGCCCAAATGCGGCAGCCATGGTAATTGTTGCCCAGTCACTCGCCCATGAGCAGGCGGCTTATGTTGAACGGCGTGCGGAGAAATTCAGACTCTTTACAGTTGAGATGCGCGACAGATGTAAAAGGAGTGTCTCTTGGGTGTTGCGTACGATGTCATGCCGTGGTATTGACCATTCCCTTCGATTAATGGCAGAGGGGCTTCTTGAACGCCACTTGCCAGATGGGTTCGACCTGTTGGCAGACCAAAGCGTAAAGATTGGATGTCAGGCTGTGCTGAATATCATGGCAAATGTAGACACGTGGGTATTTGCCCGTGAAAAGGCGGAGCGACTTAATAAGTAAAAAGTATTACTAAATGGACAGCGATATGAACAAAATAGGATTCAGCAAGAACATATATGCCGACGCGTTCTCGATGATAGGACGCGGCGTAAAGCTGATATGCAAAGAAACCGTGCGACTGATAAACAAGGCGGTGCATTGCCAACCGTACATCTTCATGGCAGGTGAGGCCATGCTGCTGATTGTTGTCGCGTTCATCTATACGGGCACGACACGGGCTGAGCGTGATTACGCCAACAAGCAATCGGTCATCATGCAGGGAAAGGTTGACAGCCTTGAAGTTGTCAACTCGTATTATCAACACAGAATCAACAATTTAGGGCGATGAAGAATAAGCAAGTTCTGGATGTAAAGCAGATGCGGCACCTGCAAGAGCTGGGGCTGAACACAACAAACGCAACTATGGTTTGGTGCAAATATAACGGTGAAAAGGAATACTCCCACTTGTTACCCAAAGACGAAGATGTATTTGAACGATGTTTGGCGGTAAAGCATATTCCCGCCTACACCTTACAGGACGTGCTGGATGCGCTGCCGAATATAGTATTAGATGAAGAGGGCACTAAATACTACCTGCAAATTGAGCAAGTGAATAGTGAATTTGACGATTGGCGTGTTTCGTACAAATCTGTCGGTTATGACGAAAGTCCTCTTGGTTATTTTCAAGCATTTCATCTTATTGATGCGGCTGTAAGAATGCTTACCTGTTGCATTGAGAACGGATATTTAGAAATTAACAAAGCAAATAATGTATGAAAAATTATAAAGTATTGTTTTCCGATTTGGACGGAACTTTGATTGAAACGATAAGCGGTAGTACATTCCCTAAAGGTATTTGGGATATGCGTATCAGATTTGACGTGCTTGATGCTATCAAAGAGCTTAAACCGCAATGTGTGCTGATTGTGACCAATCAAGGTGGAATTGAAAAAGGGTTTGTAAATAGACGTGACTTTGAGTTTAAGATGGAATACATTATCCGTTCAATAAAAGAATATGTTGGGTGCTATACGGAATATTCTTATTGTGAAAGCAATGATAGGTCAAACCATTATAGAAAGCCCAATACTGGAATGCTTGAAAGAATGCTGACAAGATGCCAAAAGCATTTGTTCCGTTCGAGTGACCTGACAAAAGATGATTCCCTTATGATTGGTGATGCTTCCGGCAAAGAAGGACAATTCTCTGACAGTGATAAAAAGACTGCAGAGAACTTCGGGATTGATTATCTTGATGTGGAAGATTTTATAAACCGAATGAAGAATGAGAGTAATTAAGAAAGGCAAACTTCCGCCTAAAGAGAAGAAAATGACGTGTCCTGAATGCGGCTGCGTGTTTATGTACGAATGCTCAGACATACATTCTGACCAGCGAGAAGGTTGTTGGGTGGTATGCCCAACGTGTAAGAAGTGTATAGATGTTGACGGGAGGTGGTGAGATGAACGAGATTATGAGTGATTTTGAGTTGATAAATTTGACGCTTGACCAGATAAGGCGTATAGCAGGAGTGATAGAGCAAGTCAGGGTTGAGCAGTGGCACTTGCTCAATGCTCAGGGTAAAGAAAGCATATCCGGCAATATAATGAAAGATTGCTACGACAAGAATGAAGCGGCGTTAAGGAAATGTCGCTTCGCATTGCGCGATATACTTGACGACATTGCAGAGCATCAGAATGCAGAAGATATGGTATCTGCCGTTGACGCAGCATTATCGAAAGTGTCATTTGACTTGATTTATGAGCGAAAGTCTGAAGAGGACTTTGAAAAAGAAATGAACAATGAACGAGATACTGAAGTATGACTAAGAAAATAATGTTCAACGATAAGTTCGGCCTGACAAAGGCTGTTCTTGAAGGAAGAAAGACGCAGACAAGGCGGATATGCCAAGAACAGGTATGGGCACATTCAGACATTATAAATGCAGAAAACGGAATATTCCATTTTGAAATTCCTAAATACAAGGTCGGCGAAGTGGTTGCCGTGGCGCAAAGCTATTGTTCTATTGCAGATGAATTGGAGAATTGCAAAAATGCAACTTGTGCTGCACATTATGAAAAGAATGTGCAAAAGGCTTCTGAATACATATCGTGGATGGGGCATCCCGGCTTCAATAATAAGATGTTCGTTGGCGCTGACATGATGATTCACCAAATCCGCATAACCTATGTGCGTGTAGAGCGTCTCCAAGAAATTACGGGCGAATGTTGCTTGAAAGAAGGAATTACAGATATGGGTGCAGGTGGTTGTTTAAGATATTCTTTTACGGAGAATGTAAAGCAAACTACCGGGGACATCATAGCCTTTTCAAACAACTTTGCTACTGCAAAAGAAGCCTTTGCTCACCTCATAAATAAGGTGAGCAGAAAAGACGTGTGGAGCCAGAATCCGTATGTGTTCGTTTATGATTTTGAACTTATAAAATGACTGACATCGAGCGTGAGGCGTACCGCAACGAAATGCAGTTGCTTCAAAAGCGTGTCTATGAGCTGGAGGAGCACCTAAGAGAGGCTACAAAGTTAATTTTAAAAATGAGAAAACGGAATGGATACAGCAAAGAATACTGACAGATACGCGCGCGAGCTTCTGTATGAGGCCGCGCGCCTGCTTTCCATACGCTGCCCGCGTTGCGCCATGGCAAGAATCAGGCGCATTGCACGGCACGATGTGGAAACAACGGGCGTGAACTATGACCAAGCGGTAAGGAACAGAATAAGGGAGCTGGATACTCTATTGTAATCCAATATCTTCCCTGTCTGTATGATTTAGGATGTAAGCGATAGTTTTCAGGCAGAGCCCCGTTTCTTCCCTTATTTTCTCATATATGTATTGTTTTGCGACAAAATTGGCATATTCCCCCATTTCATCACAGATTTTATCATAAGCGTCATGCACCATGTTATCACGAATTATCGTGCTTGGACGTCTTTCTTTACCTCTAATTCTTGCCATGTCCGAAAAATTTTGTACTTTTGTATTGCCAAACTCATTCTAATTAAATACCACAAGGGTGCGAGGATATATTCCCCGGCACTGCCCTTGTGGTATGAAATCATCTAAAGTTGAGTTTGGCGACAAAACTTTCGGGTGCCGGGGGTTTATTGTTCCCAGCGAACAATCTACTTCTTCTTGAAGCGTCTCACGAGCCACACGACGATAAACGACAGCACTACGACAGACCCGGCGAGAGGCCAGAAGAGCTTGAGCCGCGTCTGCTGCCACCATGTGAGTGGCCTCTCCAAAGGCACCGGTGTCTGCACGCTTTCGGCCGATTTCGCCTCTTTCGCTTTCGTTTTCGTTTCATTATTGCTGCGCTCGGTATCCTTGGTGTGCCTCTCGTCGTGATACTTCTCCTTGATTAACACGTTGCCAGCCGTATCTACAACTATTACGATGGAGTCCTTAATCCTTAGAGAATCCTTGTAATGGGTTATCGTTTTCACGACCGACGAATCGCTTACGAACACGCTGTCCACCCGCACCGTCTCCACCGGCACATACTTGGTGGACTTGCAGCCGGTAAGCAACGCAACCGTCAACACAAACCATGTAAAACTTCCCAATCTATCCATATCCACTATTTTTTATCCAACAAAAAAACGGCAGCCCCATCGTCGTGGAACTGCCGCTGATTAGTTTTTTATAAAACTTATTTTCTCTTATTTGGAAATAAATATTTAGCCACAACTATGAATATGCTTATCATATTTATTGTTGTAGTAGTTAAGAGTGCTAAAAGTACGTTTTCTTCAAGATGGAAACACAGCCCTTGACCATTAATGCCCGAAAAAAGTAATAATACAAAGACGACAACCATATATACGCAAAGAAAATAGAATATCTTTGTTGCAAATTCCTTACGCTGTTGTCTGTCTTGTTTCCGACTAAGATATTTTTCCCACCTTAAAGCGTGTTCAATAAAATTTTCATCACGCGATGAGGAAAATTCTTCTTCTTTTGACTCATCCAAACTTTCGAGTTCGGAAATAAGGTTCCCATCTTCTATCATTTTCTTTTCAACCTTTGAATCAATGCCTTATAATACATTTTCGTATAAAGTTCAGGGATAGGATTATTTTTCCCTTCTTCATAAACTTTTCCCCAAGGTGTGCCTCTTCCGTGCAATATGTAAACAAGTTCACTGTCTGAATATCCCTTCCCATATCTGTTCCATACAAAATCACAGATTGTTTGAGCTTCATTATCATGTAATATAGGCTCTTCTATACCAAGGCCGTTTTTCGTCTCTATAAAAATAGTTGTACATTTTCTTATAGGCTCTTTTCCGTATATCTTGAATGAATGATACACTGAAGGTATGACAGGCCCGAACTTCCATGCTTCTACTTTGTCAAACCGATAGTCTATTATGCTACGGTTGAGCAACGCCAAAGCATAACCATAAGCAATATACACCAATTTCATCAGCTTCAACGGGCGTAATTCTTCATTGTCTTTTTTCGCTAACTCGATAAAATAATTAGCTACTGAAAGTGCGTTGTCTCTCATTGTTGAATGTGTATAAGTTATCTATAGTTGCACAAATGTAGCAAAATATCTGCCATACGCCAAACTTTTAACACAATATCAAGCATTTTTAACGGCAGTTCCACGATGTCAAAGAGCCCCTTTGCCAACAGGTGACGTTTTGTCACCGTTTGCGAGTTATTTCCATTTTGGAAAACACTTGCTATTGAATATCCCAATTAAATTGAGTATATTTGCAAAGTCTTTTCTCTATGGACGGTGAGTGGACACCCCTTGCGTTACTGAAAGGCTAAGTTTGACTTAGCTCACTCGGTAGGTGCGCAGGGGATTTTTAGTCCTACTCCATCGTCAGCCAGATGTCACCATCCGCCGCCAGCAGCCTCCCCATCAGCGCGTGGAACGTCGCGGTGCTGTCGGTCACCTTGCCCACCACGGTGTTCCTGCCCACCAATATGCAGCCGCTCGTGTCCGAAGCGTCGTTGCCACAATTACCAAGGACAAACGGCACATCACCACGACAGTTTCTTGCCACTATTGTGTGGTTACGATTCTGCACGCAGAACACTTTTCCCTTATATGGTTCTTTGTGGTAAGCAGATTTAGGCGGTGTCCGTAGAGGGTTGTCTTTCTGTATTGACAGAATCATTGCATCTTTCCATCCCTTAATATTGTATCTCTCATGCCACATGGATGAAGACAGCCCGCACAGGAACGCCATCGTCTGCAATGTATCGAGTGTCTGCATATTTGTTGAACATATAAGATATGAGTATGTGCCTTTCTTCATGTTCACATATTTGCCGTCAGCAAAGTGGTATTCCTCTATCAGCTCCAGCATTTGTTTTGGACACAGCTTTGTAAACGAAAGCGGTATGTTTTTACCGTCTTTCCCTTTATGTGACGGGTCAACCATATCTGCAAGACCGATGCAATCAGGAGAAAGCACACGTATAGTTGTCGAGCCGTCCTTGTTCACGTGGGCACTGTATCTGATACCTGCATCTTTCAACAAGCCCTCAACACGCTTTATTTTCCGCTCTTTTTTATAATGGAATGCTATCGTCGCGCGTTCGCTTCCGTCCGCAAGCCTGTACCATCTTACATATCCGTCGGCTACGATGTGCATACACAACTTGCACATTGTAAGTGATACGGGGTCGAGTTCTGTTCCTGATGAGCTTTCACTCGCCGCGATAAACGTAGCTTCCTGTGGCAGGTCTTTAGCTTCCACCATGCGCAAGTCTGAACCATACGCCAGCGGTACGGTGCAAAGCATCCTGTGCTTGTCTGTTACACGGAAAGAAGTGCTGTTATATTTACCTTGTGGATAGCTGCAACAGTATAGTTCACCGACGTAATCCTCTATAATATATTTGTCTATCGGCACAAGTTCCATCTTTCCTGCCTGCATGTTCATAGACCAGCATTCTTGCGGCTGCTCTTTCTCAAATCCTTTGAGATTTAGCCATCCTTTTTCTGTCAGTATCTCCATATCGGGATGCAAACAATGTATGAGCACGCCATCGAAGCCGGGCACGTTCAGCAGCCGCGGCACCTTACCGCCGTATGGCCTGGCCCAAGCCCTGTCCTTGAACCTCGGGCTCACCACGCCCAACGTCACTGGGTAACGCCCCGTGGGGATGGCCGTCTGCCCGTACACCTTCAGCCGGGAAATCTTCTCAAGCGGCATGCCCGAGCCAAGCCCACGGTCGGCATCCTCGAGCGTGTCGCAGAAGTACCGCCCGTCAACGTACAGGCGGCCAATCGTATAGCCCTGTCTCCTAGCTATCCTTCTCACTTTTATTTCCATTGTCACCTCCTTTGTCTGTCATTTCCAAGGCGTCCTCCAGCGCCTTGCCTATGTCCGCGTTCTTTTTCTTTGCGATGGCAACGGTAAAGGCCTTGAAGAACCCTTTCACTGTCTTTTCCTCTATCTTGATTCCATGCAGGTAGATGAAGTGCCCAATGATGGATTTTGCCTCGCAACAAACAGCTATGATTGTTGCTATTATAGCCCCAAGCATGTAATCTACACCCAAAGGCTTAAGTATGGCCCATCCTATGAGCATGCCGAGGCACACCCAAATCAAGTAATCCACCGATTTGTTCACAGTCCTGCGCACAGCCCTTGATGTACGCCATTTGAAAGCGTGCATCCCCACCTTGTCTCCCTCCGAACGCGCCTGTTCATAACGCTTGTTGCTCTCGCCCCATCCATATCTGAAGTCGGCGAGGACACATGCCATTATCACAACGAGCAGCCACTTCGCATCGCTTATCATCGCCACAAGCTCGCTGCCCATCAGTGTGAATCCCACTGCTTTCGTTCCCGTGTTCATGCTTGCGTCTGTCATGTCATTTGCTGATTCTAAACCTGCCTGTTTCACCTATGCCGCAGTCTGCGACGCAGACCGCATCCGCGCCATCGGCAGACTCGATTTTTACAACATTGAAATCCCCATCAAACATCACATTGTCGCCAGCATTGATTACGTTTCCCGACTGGTTCCTCTTGTAAAAGAGCACATCGGTAAACTCTGGGTAATATTCCACGTTGGGGTCGTACAGGTCAAATGCCCCGCTCCCGCTGATGGCACCGTTCAACTCTTGCAATATTTCCTCATTTCCAGAATCGGAATAGTCTTTGTCGAAAGTTATATCATGCTGCGAGTCTCCGATTCTTATTACGAGCCGTTTTGGCGCAACGGAGCAATCACCCAATCTTTTTCCAAGGTTGTAAGACGTTCCGCTGTTTGAGTTGAGACCGCATACATAGCCTCTCAGGCCGTTTTCGCCTTTTCTATACACTTTGTCTCCAAACAGCCCGGCATCATCCGTGACGACACTGCATGCCACATTGATTGAATCAGATTGTAGCCTCAATCCCTTGACCTGCTCTATATACTTGTATTGGTGGGTAGTGTTCCCGCTTCCGCATATCCTCATGCCGTAAGGCACGTATGGAGAATCAGGGGATGTCGAGGCGAAAACTATGAGCCCTTGGATGTTGCAATTGTCTATCAGATATTCGGTGACGCACTTGCACCCGTATTCATCCAGATAGAAGGCATTCCCGGTATAGCCAATGACGGTGCAGTCATGGAACTCCACCTTTGTGGGGTAGTCGAATATTTTGTTTGTGTGACACCTGAAGCCATGCCTCGCCCCAATTATATTACACCCCTCAAAGAGCAGACGCGTTCCTTGCGAGCTTCCCATGCCCCATGCATCCCAAGCCTTATAAGCGGAAGTTTCCGTTCCTTCTACACCTTCATTTCCGCCAAGATGTATAATGTCACAATATCTTATATAACCAAACTTGTTTTGAGCTAAAATACCGCCACCTCTTTCAAAATGGATTGGGTATCTTATATTCTTTGCAACTATTCTAAGATTTTCTATTTCACCTCCATCAAAATGTCCTGTTTCATAATATTCTCTATGAGTAGTAACATTTTCAGACAATAACTCACCATATATGGTTTTCATAGTTCCAATGCCTCTTAATTTTATGTATTCATTTACATAAAATAAGGCATATAATCCAGAATAATTCGGGACTTCTGAAAATTCATCTTGTGCGCCGTTTGAAATCACATTTTCATAAACCTGTATTTCATACTGATTTAGTATATTAGCATGGTTGTTAGCATATACACACGCAGCCATAAGATTATCAAAATTAGAAATGTTATCTACTTCTGTATCAGGTTTCTTATAAGATAAAACCGTTTTGTTCATCCAAAGATGCTCGGAGTTCTTTATCACTTTTTCAAGTGAACTTGCATCTATTCCAGTTTCTATACCTTCTACTTGTTCCGATAGGCTATCCAAGTTCTCTTGGATGTCAGAAATATTATTTTCTATGTTATCAAGTTCAATTAGATGCTTACTTGTAGATGTAACATTTTTCTTTATTGTAAATTCATCATAGAGTCCTTTTCTAATAGTAGTAACAATATATCCGTCATTCGGTGCAGTGTACTCGAAATCAATAGGGTAAGCCTTATCACTACCATATTCTTCGTTATATATATTAACTCCAATAGAATTGATTTCAGGTTTAAGTCCTGCAAAAAATCCCAATAACTTTATAGATGAGTCTAATCTTATTCCATCATTATGTATTGTCAATATATCATCTTTAGATACATGATATAAAACAGTATAATACGTATCTACACCACTTGAAATTCTAACACCACCAGTAACTGTAGATAAATAAGAACTTTGTATTATACTATCTTTATTTACAACAATAGTATCTTGTTTTTCTTCATCTTTAAATGCACTTTCAATATTTTCTGTACGTTTATTAAGTTCTAATATATCATTATTACTATTATTTAGTTGTTCCAATATATCATCTCACTACTGTCCCGTTAAAAATGGGAATTGGTCTTTGAAATAATTGAAATATAG
>OGCN01005432.1_pt1 | contig 10065 bp, 7 predicted proteins | sample 1570181 | NCBI WGS metagenome assembly OGCN01 (sample SAMEA4370584, study PRJEB24528) | human gut metagenome | reverse complement strand
AGTCACCACTGGACTCTCTGTAGTTGGATCGTAAACAGTATACTCGATATTTACAGTATCATACTGTTGTACATTAATGGTTTGCTGAGTACAACCAATAATCGGCTTTTCACCCTCTGGATCGTACCATATCACATCTTTTCTGATATGATTGGATTCGATAGTTTCTCCATTGATATCAGCGGTGATATACATTTCTACAAGATGCGCGCCGTGTTCCTGCGTTGCAATGTTATAAGCCATCGGGATACCAGAAGCAGTAGTAGATGTGGTGTATAATTCTCTACCATCAAGCAAAAAGTGGATTGTTTTCTGAATTGCTCCATATGGAGTATAATCAAAAGCAACAGTTCCAATATTGTATGTCAACTTATCATTAAAAGAAGATTCAATCCGAATATCTACAACCTGTACCGACCAAGACTTTGTTACCAGAGTTCCAGCATCATCAACGATAGTTAAGAGTAGTTTCTGTGTTCCAGTAGAAACATACTGCGTTGCATCAAAAATGTTTTCGCCGCTGACTGCTGTGCCGGTTGCAATGATACGAGAACCAATCTTCCAAGTATATGCCCCTTCGGTTACTTGATCTCCTGAAGAATCAATGCCAGAAAAATTATACTTGATAATAGCTTTTCCATCCGCTGTCACAACAAGCGGTGATTTAGTCACATACTCAATTTTCAGTGTAGAGGTAGTACCACCTCCGCCTGAGCCACCTATAATTTTGAACTGTGATTTTGCTGTACGAACTTCATTTTGACCGTCACCCTCGTTTTCAATTTCCCATAGGGTATAGGTGCTATCTTCGTAAGTCGCATCGTAAGTCTTACCAGTATTTCCGCTTTCAAATTCGGACAATTTCCCTTCGAACTCAACTACCTTTTCAGAAAGTGCAGACACATTTTTCTTATTGGCATTTGCTGTTTGTTCAACGGCATTAACCGTAGATGAGAGAGAAGATAATTCAGAAATAGAAGCCTTTTTCTCTAATAGAGAATCCACATCCGTTTTTTTATAATAATCAGTCTGCAAGGATTCTGGAATATTGCCGATTTTTTGATCAAGAGAAGAAACTTTTGCATTATTTTCCTGTTTATAAGAATTAAGAGCCTCGAATACTGGGTTTACGGCAACAGAAATCTTACCATCGACAATTTGATTATAAGAATTTGTCCACTCAACAGATGGAGAGCTGTTTAATACAATGTCTTTGATTTTTGTCTTACCATTAAAAAATGAGAGCGTGTAAGTCGTTGTATTGTATTGGACATCAAATTTTGCAAGACCATCAATGTTGTTGATCTTTTCATAAACATCATTTAGCTGATCAGATACGTCAATATTAGCAATTAGACCATCTACTTCTTCTTTATTGTAATAAGAAGAAAGAGTGTTGTTTACGGTGTCCATAACCTTTATTTTAATGGTATTAGTCATGTCAGCAATATCAGTTTCTACACCGTTCGCTGCATTTTCCGCTCTGGTCGCAGCGGCGTTTGCCTGTTCTGCATATGCAGATGCTTCATTGATTTTGGAGTTCATTGTATTAACAAAACCGGTATACCAATCTGAATCAGGTTTAATAATACCTTTACCACTTAAAGAAGATATAATGTTTAATTTTCCATTTGGTCTAGTAATCCATGTATAATTATTACCCTTTTCGTTTACACCAGTTGCGCGAATTTCGAATGTTATCTCCCCCGGCAAATATGTCACACTAGCATCGATCAACCAAGCAAAACGAATTTTATCATTATTGTATTGAACATTAACTACATTATCAAAATCCTCATCACCATCAGAATTTGTATAATGGATTTGAATAATCTTGTCTTTTAAATCAATTCCATCATAATATCTTGGAATCTCAAAAGGAATGAACTGACTATTTTCTTCTTGAGATAGATTAATCTGTGTTGGATCGACTGTGATATTCTTATCCTTATCAACATAAGAATATTTATCATCTGAGTATTCTGCGTACCATAAATATGTATTATTTCTAACCCAATTATTATCAGATTGTTGGAGAATTGGTTTTAAATTTGATTCATCATCCATCTGTATATCAATTAAATTAACATCATTTTTCGATGTTTGTTCGATATTTGAATTTTTAGCCTTTAAAGACTCGGCAAAAGACAAAGCCATAGTTCCTCCTTTCTTATTCGCGATAAATTTTAAGTAACCTAATATTCAAATCCTTTTTGGGGATTTTGACAGAGATAAATGAAATGGTATGCTCGTCACTATTATCATCAATAGAAACGCTTGCCTTAGATGCTGGAATCATAGAAGCATTGTCGAACCATGCCATGACCCGATCTGTTTGCAGAACCTTGTCATTCGAATAAGTCCACTTATATCTAAAGCCATCTTCGCGCTCAACCGTTTGCCAATCAGAAGTCGGAATAGTAATATCTTCTCCGACAGTAATACCTGTAAGTTCATCTGTTTTTTTAGAAGAATAAGCAGTATTGGCTTTTTCTTCTTCATTAGGAGTGTCATTAAGACCTACTTGATATTGTCCGATCTTTGTAAGATAAGTCTTAACCTCATCCTTAAAAAATTGCTGTGTGGCTTTAACACCATCTTGTAATTGATTAATATCCACAGCACCAAATATATATGTTAAAATTGATGGATATTTACTTTTTAATGTATCCATCGTATTAACATCCATATTATCCCATGCCGTCTGATACTGAGCCAAAATAGGACGTATAGTAACTGGAACATCTTGTTTATTAGCCCAGTCATCTACTTTTCCCGGAAATTGACTACGAGGATATTCATCATATTTCTGAGTTTTTTCATTATAACTCATTAAACTGTTCCTCCTAACGTGTGTTATTATATTTCCGTTTCCAAACAAATGAGAAATCCTCTAGGAATTTATAAAGGACTAAACTCATAGTTCCATTACCGACAGACCAACTAAATGATTTTACGATATATTGATTTGCAGGATCATCTTTTCCTAGATTATGAGGTTTATATTCGATTTTCATATTTACATCTAACCACGGAATTACGAGAGTAGTAAGATTTACTGTGTCCATCATAGCGGTAGTAGTATAAGTAAGATATTCAGCCTGATTAAAACAAGCTGCATCATCTGAAAGATTAGAGTAATCTACAGATTTTTTTACTTCATATCCTAAATTGGGAATACTAAATGGACATTCTTTTGATGTTTCTTTATATAATCCATGACATTGATATTGACCTAATAAAAATAAGCCAGCCTCTAATGTTTCAGCGTCAATAGCATTAAGTCTTCTATATCTAAAAACATAAATTGTATCTGCTTTTAAAACACCAGCTTCTAATTCTTTTTGATCTCCATCATAAATAGGAATAGGATCATAATTATTTATAGAAAATTTAGGAGATTTTAAATTATCAGAACAAATCTTAATACCAATTTGTGTGAGATTATCAATATCACTCCATTTGGTTATATTTTCTAAATTAATATGATATACATTATCTGCATAAGTAGATGTTTCTGCGTATCTATCACTGTTACTCAATTCAAGAACCTTTCCCCAAACTTCAGTAACGTTATATACATTTGTAAAATCTACATCCACAGTTTCACTTTCAGATACAATACTCTGCATGATACTATTATCCAATACAACGGGATCATCTAAACATGTAGGTATTTTTCTCCAAATAAATGTTCCATCTATATCAAAAAAGAACTCCCATGAATCGTATAAATCTCGAATCTTTTCCCACACTTGAGAATATGTAACACCTGTGTCAAATTCCAAATCATAAGGAATTTCTTTATTCATTTCTTCAACTACGTAATTTTCAATATTAGCATCTTTCAATGTAGCAATAATTGACTTTCTCATATCTTCACCAGCAGGAATTAAAAGACCATGAGCAGTAATGTTTTGTGTATCGTCACCCATATGAGATGAACCATATCCACTCAGTTCTCCACCTAATGTACCATCATACAAAGCTATTAAATCAGGACAGGTTAAAGATAAGGTTCTATCAGATGCGCTATAAGAATAATTGACAGAAGAGTAAACAAAAGTACCTAATTTATACCAAATGATTTTCTTTTCGCGTAAAGAATAGATACCATAACTTACACGAAGTCTTTTATCTAACCATATTTTTTTATCTTTACCTATTTGGAATGTGCTATCTGTCACAACAAGAGTAACTTTATAACTACGCCTTTGCATACTTTCAGAATCAACAGAATATGTATCATCTATTACATTACCTGTTATTATATCTAATACTTTAAAATTACTACTAAGTAACTCTACTTTAATGTAAATATTTTGTTCACCCTGTTTTAACAAATTAAGATCGGCTTGTGTTACTATATAAGACATAAAATCACCTACCGATCTACTTCTGAATCAATGAAACCGTTGTCTGCGAGATCTCCAACATAATAAGCATCTCCACATTCTGTTACACTGAACTTAGTTGTAATGTTATTATAATTGTCTGTGGATTCAGAGATAGAAGAGGTGATACCAATCATATAAATATTACCGTTAGGATCTTTTAATATTTTTGGCATACCATTTGATAAAAATTCATTTAATTGATTTCTAAAATCCCAACTATTTTCCCAATCCCATTCACAATCTTTAAGTTCAACAAAAATACATTCAATATCTCCAGAATAATACTTGAGGTTTCCATTTCGTATAATTACTGGTCGTTGCCTTCCCCATGTTTCAACTACGTTTACTTGTTGATTTAATGTTCTATCAAATTTCATATCCATAACAAGAGGATATGAAGCTCCACGTTCTACCATAAAGAAATTATTAAAATCTGATTTTACTTCATTTGTGATATATTTGTTTTCGCCGCCAGAAATAACAGGAACATACGCATATTCAATCTCACCAGTTGGTTCTAAATAATCGATGAAATGAATTTCAAAATCCTTATTGGTTTTTATATCTTTTTCATAAATGGTTTGGAATTTAGAATCTTTGGATGTTCTCTTTTTGATTCTTACAGATTCGACAATACTTTCAGTAAAACTTACATTTCCACCATATAAATCGCCTTTGTAAACTGAATGAAGTCTCGTATCAAATGTCCATTGAGAAGGAATTTTACCTGTAAAATCTGATGCATTTATTACAGCTACAGTAACATATGTCTCATCATAAATAGCATTTAATAATGTTAATGTTTCAATATCATCTGTAGCTGGGAGAGAATTGAGTAGGGTAGATGGTTCGCCAGTGCAAGTTCTTCCTAAGATCATTCAATCATCCCTCCTTTTTATCTACTAAAACAACTTTAATATTATATAAATTTGATTCTCTTGTAACCAATAACGAAAACTGTTGATTGTCTGTTGGGACTTTTACATAATTACTATAAATTGTATAAATCCGTCCACCTGTCTCTACTTGTAATTCAAAATATGATTTATAACCATCAGAATTAGAATATGATCCTTCTCTATAAATTACATCTGCTGATGTTTTTTCTCCTGTAAAATGGACAATAGAGGTATTTAGATTAGGTTTTTCAAAAAGATATATATCACTATGATCTCCAGCTACTTCAAAACCAATATCATATGTGATAGAATTATTTCTTAAATCAATTTTGTCTCCATCAATATATTCCACATCTTTTTCTGATGTAGCATTCGTAGAAATAATATTTGATTTAACTTCAATTGCTCCAATATCAGCCATATTATTCACTTCCAAAGGAGAGAATACTTGTGCTTGAATATATTGTACAGAAAATAAAATAAGTCCTGTATCTATTTCCATTCCGTGAACAGTTTTCCCTGTCGCACGAACATAATATTCCTTACCATTCTCCAATTTTGATATTACATATTTCATAGAATTTACATCACTTGCAATTTCTCCAGAATCTTGTAATAATTGCATACTATAATTGTACAATTTTATATTGTATGTATTCAAATCTTCGTTTTCTGACTGTGCATATGAAACATTGATTTCATATGTAGATGCTCTAACAATATCTGAATCATTAAGTGACAATTTAAAATCTGGTTCACTAAAACAATAAAAAGGAGTGCCTATAGCCTGAGTCTCTGATTCTACACCATCACTATCAATTACTGTAATATATGCAATATAATATTCTCCATTAACTAACTTGCTAGTAGGAGATAAATCTGGTTTACTTGTGTCAATCATATTAAATTCTTGCTTCATTTGGTTAGTATCAGTCATATCATAAACTGTCTCACCAGTTTCATTTTTCTTAATAATACAATGGACTTGACGAATCTGATTGCCTTTCCATGTAAAATTAATAATTGTCCCTTTTGATGCGTCAAAAGGTTGTATAGGATGTATTTGTGCTACCAATTTTAACACCTCCTTTTTATAATATTTTGTGTGTAAAATTCAGATTATGAGAACATAAGTAATATAAAGGCTATTATACCAAAAGGAACCGATCTTAATAGTGTTGTCAAAAGCGGATTTTATAGGTTAAACGCATCTAGTGATTATACTAATTTTCCAAATTCAGATATAGCATACGGACAAATGCTGGTAATTGCTGGCGGTTACGATACAGTTGTTCAAATGGCATTTTCATATAGTAATAGTGGACATTTTTATTTAAGAGCCGGAATTTCAACCTTACTTGGAGGCACAGCTGATAAGTGGCAAAATTGGAAGGAATATAAATCCGTTTAAAATTAATTAATCTGTTTCCATGTAGACCATGTTGCAGCATTGATTTTGGTTCTTTGCCAAATAGTCGTATCCGTTTGAAGAAAAATTTGCCATAGCCAGTTATCTTGACCATTATATTTGTCTCCTGTATTAACAAAAACAAGTAATATACCATAACAATAACCATCATGAGGATTACCTTGACCTGTTCCAGCTTTACTTCCAACACTGTATTGTCCTTGTACAATAAATTCGTTAAATCCATGTTCATCACTCACACTACCATCAGTACGTTTTTTATATGAAGATTTAATATAGTCAGTAGTTTTATTGACTTTTGAAAGTTTGTTCTCATAATCTGAAATATGGGAAGTTAAATCAGTCTGTAACTTGGTCAAATCGGTCTGTAATTTTGTCACATTAGCTTTCAAATTACTAATCAAAAATGCGCTCCAACTCAATGCTCCTTTAACACCTTCAAGGACGGTCGCAACTGGATTTTTTGACTTTACTTTACCGAGAGATGGAATAATATAATTAAGAGGTTCATCATTCTCTGGTGTCTCGGAATAGTTTGGTAATTTTGATACATCTACGTTTGTATGATTTGTGTCAGTGGAAGAGGGGAATATATTATTGTAATCTTCAAACACTGGTTGCTGTAAACCAGTAATAGCTACTGATTGATCTGCGTTATATGAATCGTCCTGAGATGGGTTTACGATACGGATAGTTTCTGCAACCAATCCTTGTGTAGGAACTTTTTTTGCATGAAAATAAATCTTTCCAGCAGCGGATGATACCCAGATATTAGCTTTACTTCCAGCCTTTTGACTACTTGATGCAAAATATACATCCACGATACTTTCATCTAAAACTAGAGTATTATCAAGCGTACACATATACGTTCCATCTTCCTGCGTTTTAAATTCCCCCGGCAGGAGAGTAACATTGCTTAAAATTGCAGAGTTTCGTCCACTTGTATAGCCAGCGACTTTCTGCCCGTTATGATAAATAGACATAAGAATGAAACCATCCTTTCATTTATAATTTTTTATACTGGAAGAATAAATAATTCTTCCCATTTATTCATAGGCGCACATACATAAACTATATCATTCTCATTATAAGATTGAGAACTTTTAGCTGTATATTTACCACCTTTATATTCAATTTGATATTTACCATCACTTATTTTCTTCAAAATTCTGGCTCTAAATGTTTTATCAAAAGGAGCATCTTTTATTAAAGATTGAACTTGAGAGAATATAGTAGTGGTAATACTTTTAATTACTTCTTGGTAGTTCATAAAAAATAAACCTCCAACATAAAATATGACAGCCCTGTTATAAGCAGAGCTGTCACAAAAATTAGAATTTAAACTTAGAACGTTGCTGTGCCATAGTTAATTCGAGATTATTATATAAAGCCTTAGCAAATCCATCTGGATCTTGGACATTATTCATCATAATTTTTTCAATATTAACTTTCACGTTGCTCACAGCATTATTAACCTGTGTTCCAAGAGATGACATTGCAGAAATACCACGTTTGATTCCATCAGCATAAGCAGAAGAGTATGCGTTATTAAAATTAGACATTAGAGTTCTGCGTTGTTCATCGTTTACAATCTGTTCACCAGCCTTGAGAATATATGGATACTCATTAGGATCTAACTCTTTAAGCCCCATAAGTTTCATCCAAGCTTCATCGTCATTGGCAACACCAGAACCAACCACACCAGCTTCCAAACCACTGTGAGCGATGCCAGCTTTCTTACGATTGATTTCTGCACCGGGTCCATTGTTTTCGTCCTTATTAGACCAAGCACTCTTTCCGGGTCCATCAGATTTGCTATGATGTTTCTTTTTGGAACTAGAATCGTCATCCTCATCTTCATCGTCATCATCACGTTCAGATTCTTTCAAAGCTTTTTTAACATCTTTTAGAACGCTCAACATCTCAGATACATCTTTTGTAAGTTGTTGCCAACTGGTAGTCTGTTCTCCAATTAATTTAGAATTTTCTTCATACTGACGTAGAGAAGCAAGTAAATCTTGTCCAGATGTTTTCAAATCATCTTTAATACCAGCAAGAACTTGTTCCGCACTGGAACCAGAAGCACCCGTTATATCTTTGCTGTATTGAAGGACATTCATAAGATTAGCATCAGCAGAAATCAGACCATCGTTAAGCTGGCTTAATAAACGGTCAATCTGACTGTATGCTTCATTCGCTGTAATAGTACCAGCCTTATATGCTTCAATATAACTATTCAGAAGATTATAGATTCTCTCTGTAGACTGAATCTGATCCTCATATGCTTTCAGCTGAGAAGCATTCTGTTCATACTGATTCTTAAACACAGTATAAATGTCATTATCATTACCAGATAGAACCTTATCTTTCCAACCAGAACCAAGATAATCAGTAGCAAGAGTAGCATTCTGAGCCTTGGTTACGTTCTCGGCAATTTCAGACCACTTATCTTTGATTTTGTCTAAGGCTTCGAGCTGTTCGTCAACCTTATCATTGTAATCATCTAACTGCTCGTTTAGTGCATCTAACTGTTCTTGGAGATCATTTTTGGTTTTAGAATATTGAGCATCTTGATATGCTTTTTGTGCTTCACGAATTTTGTCAGCGTTTGTCTCGAAGGTTTTCTGTCCATTGCGGATCACTGCCTCCGTTTTTTGCGAATTGGCTGTTTGCAAATCATAGAGGGACTGTTCTAACTGATTCTGAAGCTGTAGTTTCGTGTTCTGCTTATCCAATAGATCAATCTTGTCCTGAATAGCGTCTTTCTGTTTCTCAATGTTCTTCTGGAACTCTTTCTGCTGGTCTTGGATGGCTTTTGTCTCATCGTCAATAGCACCTGTAACAGCACTAATGACAGTCGAATAATCATCCTGTAAAGAAGATAGAGCATCTTTGACTGTATTCAAATCAGAAGAGTAGTCACTAATCTTAGTTAATGGGAGTTGGAGTAATTCTTCATTCCATTTTTTCAGATTTTGAATCATGGATGACATTTCGCCATTGACGTTCTGAAGCTGACTGTATAATTCATTCCAGTTATCAGAACCAACATCGTAAGTATCCATAACATCTTTGATAATTCCAGCCTGTTCTTTGTACTCACTGATGATAGTGGAACCATTCTTGATGAGTTCTTGGTAATAATCTGCTGTAAGAGCAGTACCAGATGCTTCTAATTCAGCACCCCAGTTCTGAATAGCAGTAGAAATATCCTTATACATATTAATGATGGTTGTCATATTTGTAATAGGCATTTCTTTTAACTCTTTATTGAGGTTTGCTTGCTCTAATTTAAGATCTTCAAGACTTACTCTTGCTGACTCGATCTCATTTTCTAATT
>OGCN01005426.1_pt1 | contig 10071 bp, 10 predicted proteins | sample 1570181 | NCBI WGS metagenome assembly OGCN01 (sample SAMEA4370584, study PRJEB24528) | human gut metagenome | reverse complement strand
CAGGTACTGCATCCGGGATACCGCTTCCTCCATCTATATCCATATATTCATCCGTCTCACTGGCCTTTGTAGTCTCCTCCGGCTGGGTCTGATCATTATCCCCGTTTTCCCCAGTCTCAGATGCCGGTGTATTGATGCCTTCAGAAGGTGTTTGTCCGTTGGCATCCAGACTTTCTTCCGGAAGGTCTCCATCCGGGAATACATTTAAGTATGGAAGCGCTTCCGCCATGATCTTCTGGAAAACCTCTGTGGCGAAAGTGCTGTGCGCCTGCTCTTTGCCCGGAAGATTCGGGGTATCGATGACCACGTACATAAGAAGCTGCGGGTCATCCGCCGGCGCAAATCCACAGAAGGATACGAGATAGTTGTGGGCGGAACGCGGAAGCTTCTCCGCCGTTCCCGTCTTTCCGCCGACCTTGTATCCGGCAACCCGTCCCGCCTTACCGGTTCCTTCCTCATCGTCAACGGTCATAAACAGCGCATGCCTGATAAAGTCGCTGGTGGACTGGGAAACCGTCTCCCGCACCAGATTCGGCTCTATTTTCTTCACAACAGAACCCTGATCATTTAAGATCTGCTTTACCACATGGGGCTCATAGTAGGAACCGCCGTTGATGACAGAGGCGAATGCCGCCGCCATCTGGATCATCGTGCTGTTATAGCTCTGTCCGAAGGAGTTTACCGCAAGGTCTGTCGGGCCCATATTGTCCGCATTGTAGATCAGTCCATATGCCTCTCCCGGAAGATCGATTCCGGTCTTCTGACCCATGCCGAATAATTTCTGATATTTTGCAAACCGCTGTACTCCGAGTTTCGCCGCGATCTGCATCATAGCATCGTTGCAGGATTTCATTAAGGACTGCTCCAACGTCAGGATTCCGTGTCCATAGATATTGGAACATTTGATCCTGTAGCCGCCAACATCCTGTCCGCCGTCGCAGAGAAATGTATCATTCTGACTGATGACGCCTTCCTCAAGCCCCGCCGCAACTGTCATCGGCTTCGCCGGGGAACCCGGCTCGTAAGTATCATTTACACAGAAATTTCTCCACATCTGGTTCCAGGCATCCATCCTGCCCTCATCCGTCATGGCCGTGATCTCCTCCTGAGAGTAAGCGTAGCTTAAGTCTCTCGGATTGTTCAGATCAAATCTGCGGTTGGAGGACATGGCAAGGATCTCACCGTTTCTCGGGTCCATGGCGATAACAGCCGCCGTCTTGCTTCCGATCCCGCTCATCCATTCGTCGATATACTTTTCCACGATCCTCTGGATATTCACATCGATGGTGGAGACGATGGTATTTCCGTTCTCAGCGGATTTAATGACCTTCTCCATGTTGGACTCGTCATCCAGGTATCCATACTCTCTTCCGTTTGTTCCGGTGAGCTGGTCATTGTAATACTGCTCAATTCCGCCGCTTCCCTGTTTTCCGTTATCATAGGAGAATCCCACCACGTTGCAGGCCAGGGTATTATACGGATAAAATCTCCGGTACTCATCCTCAAACCAGACGCCCTTGATCTTCTTTCCACTGTCTTCCTTTGACTTCGCGTAGGCATCATTCAGCTCTTTCTTTTTTGTCTCAAATTCTTCCTTCTTGTCTGCGGAGATCTGTTTCTCATAAGGCACATAGTAGGAATTTTCATTGGCGGAGATCGTCGCCAGAATATCTGCCCTGTCGTATCCGAATACCTCACAGAGTGCGGACACCGTCGGTTCCAGGTAGTTCTCTTTATCCTGGTTGATCTGGTTCGGATCAAGGATCAGGTTGTAGACCTTCTCACTGGTAGCCAGATATGTTCCGTTCCTGTCCACGATATCGCCGCGGCGGTACGGGATCGTCCGGCTGTCGTAGGAGGAATGCTGGTTCAATACGATCTGGGTGTAGTCCTCGTTTTTATCCTTGATCATCCGGTATAAAACAACGACAAGACCAAACAAAGCCAGCGTCGTTACGAGAACCGTAACCGCCAGCTTTTCTTTCATACTCATGGTAAAAACTTTCTTATTATTACCGTTCCGGGATGTCTTCATACTGTCTTACATACTCGCTTTCCGTCTTATTGTATAAGCGGACCTGGTCCTTATTGGCATAAACCATTCCCAGTTCCTCAGTCGCTACCTTATACACATAATCCAGGTCCACCGACGTGTTGATCCTTGTGAGAAGAGCGTCGTTATCCCCTTTCAGTTTTTCAATACTCTCCTCCAGACTCTCAATATGATTGAGTCTCGCTGTGACGGAAGACTGAAGCTTTAAATAGCTCACACAGATATACAGTGTGCAGATCACCGCCACTGTCAGCAACAATACGGAAAAAAGATTCATCTGAAGCGCTTTTTCCTGATTTCTCCGAACTGTAACGGTATGGGATACATTCCGCTTCTGCTGATGTCCTCTTTCCTGCTCCTCGTACCGGGGAACACGCTCGACTTTACGGACAGTATTTCCCTCTACATATTCTTCGGTCTGCGGGGCTCTTTTCCGTCTCCTTGCTGCCATACCATCACTTCCTTTCTAATATATATGCAACAGTCCAGTGCCGTTCTGCTCATGTTCCCCTGTTGTCGATTTCAGGAACATGCAGACCTGCTGAACCTTTACCATAAACTTTCTGCTTTTTCTGTACTTGGGGGCTCTCAGCTTCTCTCGAACACCCTCAGTTTCGAACTCTTTGATCTTCTGTTCTCTTCCAGTTCCTCATCTGATGGAACGATCGGTTTTCTCGTCACAACGCGGCCTTTGCTCTTTCTTCCGCATACGCATACCGGGAAATCCGGAGGGCAGATACACGGATTTTCATTTGTGCGGAATCTCGTCTTCACGATGCGGTCCTCCAGAGAGTGGAACGTAATGATCGATAAACGTCCACCCGGATTTAAGAGGTCGATCATTGTGTCGATGGAATCGTTTAACACATCCAGCTCGTGGTTTAATTCAATGCGGATCGCCTGAAATGTCCGTTTTGCCGGATGTCCGCCCTCAGCACGGATCTTTGCCGGGATCGCGCCGCGGATGATCTCTGCGAGCTGCAGTGTCGTCTCGATTGGGTGGATCTCCCTCTCTCTGACGATGTGCTTCGCGATATTCTTTGCGAAACGATCCTCGCCGTAATCGCGGATAATTCTATACAGCTCCATCTCGCTGTAGCCGTTTACGATATCCGCCGCGGTCTTGTCGTTTCTCTGATCCATTCTCATATCCAGCGGGGCATCCTCTCTGTAAGAGAATCCACGGTCCGCCGTATCCAGCTGGTATGAAGACACACCAAGATCCAGGTAGATGCCGTCCACCTTTTCAATTCCAAGGTTAAAGAGCACTTCCCGGATATTCTTGTAGTTGCTTCTCACGATCGTTACTTTATCTTTAAATGGGAGAAGACGTTCCGTTGCCGCTGCGATCGCGTCCGCGTCCTGATCGATTCCGATCAGGCGGCCCTTTTCGCCGAGTCGCCGGGATACTTCGTATGCATGTCCGCCGCCGCCTAAAGTCCCGTCCACGTAGATCCCATCCGGTTTTACATTCAGGCTGTCGACGGTTTCCATCAGCAGGACTGATTTATGTTCAAAAATCATATGCCAAGACCTTCCATATTTTCTGCAATTTCTTCCATGTCATCGTAGACATTCTTCTCGTTCCAGACCGCCTTGTTCCAGATCTCGATCCGGCTTCCGACGCCGACCAATACAACGTCTTTTTCCAGCTTCGCGAATTCTCTTAAAACAGAAGGGATCAGGATCCTTCCCTGCCTGTCCACCTCACAGGCACAGGCACCAGCCAGGAAAAATCTCGAAAACTTTCTGGCATTAGCATTCGTAAGAGGAAGCGCGTGGAGCTTTTCCTCAAAAGATTTCCACTCAGAATTTTCGTACACGAAGAGACACCCATCCAATCCCTTTGTAACAACGAACTCATCGCCCAGCTGCTCACGGAATTTGGAAGGGACAATCAGACGGCCTTTTGCATCGATTGTATGACTGTACTCTCCAATGAACATTACTCACTCCTGTGATTATGTGGTCCATCGTAATCCACTGATCCACCATTTTAAACCACTTTTATCCACTTTCCACCACTTCTAATGTAATCTTAGTACATTTACTTTAAAATAGCAAGGAATTTTTCATTTTTTCATGTACAAAACAAGGGTCACTGTTCACGCCTTGCGCAAACAGTAACTGATTATGCCGATGCTTCGCATTCCGAATCGGCAAAATCCACTACCACCACTGTATTGTACGGAATTTTCAGTTCAGAAAATTCCTACCCGTGTACAGTAACAAACAAGGTGCCATTTTATGGAAATCTTCCTATAAAACGCGAAAAAGCCACCTTTCAGGCAGCTTTTCCGCATTTTATCTGGAGTATATTCGATTTTTATGTACTGTGGCCCCCTTAGTATCCCGCGTCCATATACTGTTCGATCAGCCGGTCAAGTTCCACACTGTATCGGTAGATCAGATCGTAGGACTCCTTTCCATCAATACTTCCGTTCAATCGTTTTCTCGCCTCCTCGATCTGATTTACCAATTCTTCCCTGCTCTCCATATCAGTTTGCTTCCTTTCCCTGGACGAAAGCCTTTCTCCTGTTGTAAATAAGGATCACAAGAGAGACGGTCGCCAGCACAACAGACAATGCCTGGGATACTGCGATCTGGGTACCCGGTATCAGGAGAGAATCCGTTCTCAGTCCTTCAATCCACGCTCTTCCGATTCCATACCCGGTCAGATAGATACAAAGCATTTCCCCTGTGAATGTTTTCCGCTTGCGGAACCAGAGCATGAACATCAGGAGACCGAAGTTCCAGAGGGACTCGTAGAGGAACGTCGGATGGACCTGAATGTACTCGATTCCATTATCAACGATCAGATGGTCAAGGAGATTTTGTGAGATCATGCTCTCATTCACAATGCTGCGTCTGATCCGCATGGCAAACAGGCAGTCTGTGTAGCGGCCGAAGGCCTCGCAGTTGATAAAGTTACCCCATCGTCCGATCATTTGTCCGGTTATAAGTCCAAGGCATGCGCTGTCTGCCATGGACAAAAAGGAAAGGTGGCGTTTCTTTGTAAAGACAAGCAGCGTCAGGATTCCGGCGATCACTCCGCCGTAGATCGCAAGTCCGCCTTTCCTCAAGTTCACGATCTCCATCAGGTGGTCCTTGTAGTAGGCCCACTGGAAGAAAACATAGTAGATCCGCGCTCCGATGATGGAAAAGATAATTCCGTAAAGTGCGAAATCAAGGTAAATATCTGGATTCTGTCCCCTGCGCTTCGCATCGGACTGGGCAACACAGAGTCCTAAGATCATGCCGATCCCGATGATCAGTCCGTAGTACGCAAAGGATATTCCTCCGATTGAAAAGCTCTTCACCATGTGGGGAATCGAGATCCCCAGGTGAACGAAGCTTACATCTGCTCCTGACATTGATTCTGTTCTCCTTTTTTCTTTGGTGAATTATATTTTACTCCGAAAAGCGGCAAAAAGCAAACAGATTCGCTTGACAGTCCTCGTGTTTATTCGACATGAACTGCCGTTCACGTCTTGCTCAAACAGGAACCGCCAGGAATCTGTCCTAAAACAAAAGAAAAGCCATGGAATGGTGTTTAACTGATACACTCCATGACTTTTATATTCCTTATTCTATCAGATCTTCAGGAGAAATTATACATTGAACCGGAAAAGAACGACATCTCCGTCCTTCATCACGTAGTCCTTACCTTCCATGCGGACAAGTCCTTTTTCCTTCGCTCCGTTGTAGGAACCGCAGTCTAAGAGATCCTTGTAGTTTACAACCTCTGCCTTGATAAATCCGCGCTCGAAATCGGTGTGGATCTTTCCTGCTGCCTGCGGTGCTTTTGTGCCGACCTTGATGGTCCATGCACGTGTCTCCTTCTCTCCTGCTGTCAGGTAGCTGATAAGACCGAGGAGACGGTAGCTTGCCGCGATCAGCTTGTCAAGTCCGGACTCCTTTAAACCAAGGTCATCTAAGAACATCTTTTTCTCATCGTCATCTAACTCGGAGATCTCCTCCTCGATCTGCGCGCACACAACAAACACTTCGCTGTCGTTCTCAGAAGCGAACTTGCGGACAGCCTGTACATGCGGATTGGAAGCGCCGTCATCGGCAAGATCATCCTCACCGACGTTCGCAGCGAAGATCACCGGTTTCCAGGTAAGGAGATCTAAGGAAGCAACAAATGCCTGCTCCTCATCGTCCTCACACTCAAAGCTCTTTGCAAGATTGCCGTTCTCGAGGTGTTCCTTCACAGCCTTTAAGATATTTAATTCTTTCGCAAGTGCCTTGTTGGAAGCTGCGCCCTTGCCCATCTTCGCGATCCGGCGGTCGATGACCTCGATATCGGAGAAGATCAGCTCTAAGTTGATAGTCTCGATGTCGCGGAGCGGATCAACGCTTCCGTCTACATGAATCACGTTCGGATCCTCGAAACAGCGGACAACGTGAACGATGGCATCCACCTCACGGATATTCGCGAGGAACTGGTTTCCAAGTCCCTCACCTTTGGATGCACCCTTTACGAGACCTGCGATATCTACGAACTCGATCACAGCCGGTGTGATCTTCTCGGAGTTGTAAAGATCCGATAAGAGCTTCAAGCGGAAATCCGGTACCGGAACAACGCCCACGTTCGGGTCGATGGTACAGAACGGATAGTTTGCGGATTCAGCGCCCGCCTTTGTCAAAGAGTTGAATAATGTACTTTTACCTACGTTCGGCAGGCCGACAATGCCAAGTTTCATGGTAATTTTCCTTTCTAAACCTTTATACGCAAAAATATGGTTTTTACATAATTTAATGTGATCCCATACGACCACAAGTGTATTTAGCATAGCACAAAACATGCGGAAAAGGAAGGGAATTTCCGCAAAAAAGGAGCCAAAAAGAGTTCATCCGGTCAATTTTTTGCGACCGGATATATCTTTTTGACTCCATCAATGCTTTTTATCTTTGTCTCCGAATCAGTTTTCCTGTCAGAAACATATCTCCATTTTCCGTTGCTCTGTTGATGAACCCAGCCTGGAAACACTATTTTGCTCCCGGCTTAGTCGTCTAAGTCTTCCTCGCTTACGATCTCATCGTACTCCGCTGTATCAAGGAACTCGTCGAAGGCGTCCGCAACGATCTCGTACTCCTCGTCGCTCTCGATATTCTGGATATCCGGGTTGCCATCTGCGTCCTCTGTATAGCGGTATAAGTAGACCTCTCCGTCCTCAGCCTCATTGCCGTCTAACGGGAGAAGCGCAATATATTCCTTATCAGCCGCCTCGAAGATCGTAAGAACCACGCACTCTAAATCTGTTCCATCATCCAGTGTCAGAGTGACAGTCATCTCCTCGTCGTTTGCTGCGTCCTGGTTCATGTTTTTTTCCTTTGCCATAACCTTAATTTCCCTCTCATTTCCGGCAGTGTGCCGTTAATTGACAGCCGTTTTTTCTGCGGCCGCTGTTTTTTATAGAATACCAGTAAATATCCATAAAATCAATAGAAAGAATTGCCTAAATCCACTACCACCGTTACAATATACGGGCACTCCATGCCCGCGCACTGTAACTGGATTTTGCCGATGCTTCGCATTCCGAATCGGCAAAATCCGCGGTCATAACGGTATCATACGGAATTTTCAGTTCAGAAAATTCCTACCCATGAAAAGTAACCTACCACCACTGTATTGTACGGAATCTCCAGTCCGGAAAATTCCTACCCATGCACAGTAACATCAGTATTCTACTCCGCGTCGTGCCATGATTCCCTTGTCAAACGGATGCTTTCTCTTGCAGATCTCCGACACATAGTCCGCCGCCCCAAGCAACGACTCCGACGGGTTCCGCCCCGTAAGGACAATTTCCAGCCCATCCGGCTCGCCCTTTTTCGGCCGGTTTTCCAGAAAATCCAGGATATTCCGGTAAACAATCTCTTTTTGGCGGCCCTTCTGCCCTGCCGGTGCTTCTCCTTCTTTTAGAAGAAACAGCTTGCGGCACTGCCTTTTTACACTGGCCAGAACGGATGCTGCTTCTTTTGCCTCTTCGACATCTTCCAGATTTTTCCGGACCTGGATGCAGTACTGTTCTTTTCCGCGCTCTGCCCAGAAGTCAAATTCTCTTCTGCCGATTTTGCCTCTGTATACACGAAATCCCCTTGCCAGAAGCTCCATGCAGACCATGTTTTCCAGCACGCCCTGGGTTCCATGCTCTTCAATGCCATGCAGGGCATGATATATGCCCCAGTCTGGCTTCCACTGCACGGCCCTCTTTTAAGTCATACCGCTTTGCCCGGTAAATGATATGGCCGCTTTCCAGTGCTTTTAACATGCCATACACGGTATCCTTGCTGATCTGCCTTCCTGTCCGGTTCATTCCATCGGAAATGGTCTTGGCAGATACCGGCTGTCCCAAGGTTTCTGCCAGATACCCCAGCATCATCCACAGCTGACCGATTCCTCGCAGGTTATTTTCTCTTACCGCATCCTGGAGCATGGCTGCTTTGCATACATCCAGAAGATACTGGTGCACTGCCTCTTCTTCATGGTGAAACAGACGGATGCCAGGCATACTTCCCAGACGGAAAAAGCGCTCAAAGCACGCGTCTCTTGACAGTCCTGGTTCTTCCTCCCGCTCCTGTTCCAGAAATTCCGAGAAGGAATAGGGATACATCCGAATCTGGACACAGTTTCGCAGAATCAATCCGGCATCTTTTCCCTCCAGCAGTGCTGCTTTAGAGCCTGCCAGATAGATGTCGCAGTCTTCCCGTTCATAGAGCTCTTTGACGCATCGTTCCCATCCTGGGAGATACTGGATCTCATCCAGAAGCAGGTACCGTCTGCCGGGTCTTTCTGCCATCTGCTGCTTTAACGCAGCTGCCAGTTCTTTTCCATCCGCCAGACTTTCTTTTCCATGCACTTCAAAATCTCTATACAGAATGTTCTGATAATCCACTCCCCGTACCCGCAGTTCCCGGCTTACCCACTGCAGAACGTGAGATTTTCCGCAGCGGTGGACGCCTGTGATCACTTTAATGAAGGGCTTATCCATATAGAGCCTGATCAAATCTGTATAATTGCTCCTTAGTACCATGGGTTCCTCCATCTGGATTTACTCCACTTTGGTTCCACACTCCCCGCAGAACTTTGTTCCTTCTGGAATCTCCTTTCCGCAGTTCGGGCAGAACTTTGGTCCTTCCTCTTTCTCTTCTTTTTCAAGCTTTGCGCCGCACTGGCAGCAGAAATTCATCTCTGCTTCATTGGCAGCTCCGCACTCTGGACAGATCACAGAATCTTCTTCTGTTTTTTCTGTCTCCTCTGTCTGTGCTTCGGCTTCCTCCTCACTTTCTACAACTTTAGCCTCTGCCTCTGCGACTACTTTCTGTTCTTCCCGCAGCTTTTTGGCTTCTTCAATCTCTGCGATGAGTTTTTCCAGTTCTTCAATCCGCTTCTGGTAAGCATCCGCACCTGCGCAGAACTCTGCCACGCCTTCTTCTAACTCTTCACCGTTTTTGTGCTTCTCGTAGTAATACTCACCGAGCTTCTTCAGCTGTGCATCCAGACCTTTTTTCTCCGGGATCAGTTTGGCATTCAATTTAGCGGTTTCGATGGTATCGTTGGCTGCATCTCCCAAACTCTTGGTGGCTCCTGTCAGATCTTTTGCTGCACTTTTGGCAAACGCACTTACCTTATTAAAAAGTTCCATAAGCATCCTCCTTTGGTTTGTATACTTCTTCCTCCTGTTCTTTTATTATACTAAAGCTGCCTGCAAAGTTCAACCCGAAAACCCCGGACACTCTGCCGCCCAAATTGCCTCTTATTTCTGCTGGTTTTTTCTATTTCGATTTTCACCAAAAATTTTTTCAAATTTTCCTTGATTCTTTTTCAGTTTTCCAGTATAATAATTTTCGTTGCGGGGCATTAGCGCAGTTGGGAGCGCGCCACACTGGCAGTGTGGAGGTCACGGGTTCAAGTCCCGTATGCTCCATTTTTTGTACAAAAGATGCTGCACAGGCTTACCTGAGTCTGTCGGCATTTTTTTGTTTCTGTCTTGTTTTTCAAAATGCAAGTT
>OGCN01005424.1_pt1 | contig 10073 bp, 6 predicted proteins | sample 1570181 | NCBI WGS metagenome assembly OGCN01 (sample SAMEA4370584, study PRJEB24528) | human gut metagenome | reverse complement strand
GCGTGATGTAGTCGAAAAAAGCAGCAGACTTGATTGGTATCCGGCGATCGGGCGTAAAGGTACTGAATCACCGCTCTTGCACATAAAATGTAAGGAAACGGCGGGCCGGGCGGTAAGGATGAGGCGGAGATGGTACTATTTTAAGCGGATGCTTCAGGCGGACCGCCTGTTTGTTGTGCAGATGATCGGAAATATCATCAGGATGATCCAGTATGCTGGGCGGTGGATCGTGTTGGCGGTGGTCTGCGTGGCGGCGCTGTATCTCGGACGTGGGTTGTGTGCGGGCGCATGGAAGGATTTCTATGAAAATTACGCAGTGCGGATCGCGGATGATGTGGTGCGGGGATTTCTTCCGGCGTGGAAGGAGGATGAGGGTACGGCTTTTTATCTGGAGAGCAGAAAAAATGGCAGCAGGCGGACAAAGGAGTATGAGGAGATATTTGGGATCGAGAATGAGAATGGGGTGCTGCGGGCAGAATGGATCGCAGACAGGGAACAAAATCAGGGAGTTTACGGAGATGATCGTGGGAAGAATGCATGGGGAAGCGGAAATGCGGATGAAAATGCACAAGACAGAACAAAAACAGAAAGTTCAGAAGAATGGGGGAATTCGGGAAAAAGCGGAACTGGAGAAAACGGATCATCCCAGAATGAAAAGACGACACTCGCAGGCCTGCTCGCAGCAGGAACCTTCAACACCGGAAATTCCGGCATCATTTTAGAAAAACTCAACGATTACGACTACCTGATGAAAAAATTCTACAACGTCCACCCCACAACAACGGCGGGCCGGGACCTGATGCGGGCGGAGAATTTCCTCGCCGCGGACCTTTCCATCGAAAAAAACGCCGACATCCCCCAGATCCTGATCTACCACACCCACTCCCAGGAGACCTACGCCGACTACCCGGAAAATTCAGAGGCGGACGTGATCCACCTCGGAGAGTGCCTGGCGAAGCTTCTCAGGGAAAAGGGGTACAACGTGTACCATGATGAGAGCGTCTACGATTACCGGAACGGAAAGCTGGACCGCAGTGCGGCGTATACCTACGCCCTCGACGGGATCTCTGGTCTCCTGCAGAAATACCCGTCTATCGAGGTGGTCTTGGATGTCCACCGGGACGGCGTCTCGGATGGGACGAGACTTGTGACGGAGATCGACGGGACGGAGACCGCGAAGATCATGTTCTTCAACGGGACATCCATGAGCCCGGACGGCCCCATCGAGTATCTTCCGAACCCAAATCTCAAGGAAAACCTGGCGTTCAGCTTCCAGATGCAGCTTCTGGCTGCTGGAAAATATCCGGGACTCACGCGAAAGATCTATTTAAAAGGCCTCCGCTATAACGAGCATGTCCGGGCGCGTTCCGCCCTCATCGAGGTGGGCGCCCAGACAAACACGTATGCGGAGGCGAAAGCGGCGATGATGCCGTTATCCGATCTCCTGGATCAGGTACTGACAGGAGAATAACAGAACATGGGAAGAGGTTACATATTGATCTTTTTCTCCCATTTTCCGGACATATAGTAGAGCTCTACGAGAACCGAAGCTACGATCCAGCCCACTGGATATCCGAATCCGACAACTGCGGCTGTATTGCAGATCGAGGTCGCGATATAGAGATAGATCTGGCGGAACAGGACAAAGGAGAACAGCATGATCAGCATTGGTGTCCTGGAATCTCCGGCTCCGCGCATCGCGCCCGCAACGACCTGGTTCGGGCAGCAGAATGCCAGCATGAACACGTTCATCCGGAGAAACATGGTTCCGTACCGGACAACGTCAGGCTCCTGGTTGAAGACTGCGACGAGCCGAGGCGCAAAGAGGAAAAGGATCCCAGCGCTGGCGAATGTAATGAGGAGTGCCAGCCGGAGCGCCACACCGGTTCCTTTTTTCGCGCGGGGCAGATTCCCGGCTCCCAGGTTCTGACTCATAAAGGTCGTGGATGCCTGTCCGATACTCTGCATCGGAAGGAAAACAAACTGGTCGATCTTTGAGTAGCTGCTCCATCCGGCCATACAGCTGGATCCGAAGGTGTTGATGTAGGACTGGACATACACGTTGGAAAATGATGTCAGTGACTGCTGAAATCCTGTCGGTAGTCCGACCATGAGAATCTGCCGGAAGATTTTTTTGTTGATCCGCAGGTCCTTCCAGGTCAGGCGGTAATTCTCCGTGCTTCTGGTGAGAACGATGAGCACGAGAATTGCGGAAACAAACTGGGAGATGATCGTCGCGTAGGCAACCCCCTCGATGGCCATGCCGAAGCCCACTACAAAAAGAAGGTCAAGGCCGATATTCATGACACTGGAGAGACAGAGGAAGTACAGCGGCCGCTTCGTATCGCCAACGGCACGCAGGATAGCACTTCCCATGTTGTATACAAGCAGACCGAAAACGCCGGAAAAATAGATCTTTAAGTATACGGAGGCGGACGGCAGGACATCATCCGGTGTGGACATAAATTTTAACATATAGGGGGCAACAAAGATTCCAAGACCTGTAAAAATGATCCCACAGATGAAGGTCACTGCCATCGTGGTCTCCACGGCAATGTGAAGCTTTTCGTCGTCGTGGGCCCCATAGTACCGGCTGATGACGACGCCGGCACCAACAGAGGTACCGGTAAAGAACGTGACGATCATGTTGATGATGCTGGTGGTGGAACCAACGGCGGCGAGAGCATGGGAGCCGACAAAGTTTCCAACAACGAGACTGTCCACAGTGTTGTATAGCTGTTGAAAAAGGTTTCCGATCACGAGGGGAACCGCGAACATGATCAGGAGCTTTGTGATGGACCCTGAGGTCATGTCCATGGACTGCTGTTTTTTCCGAGTTTGATTCATATGTTATCTCCCGGGCAGCCATTCAGAAAACGCAGAACGGTCAAGGAATATACAGGATCTGCGAACATGAAGGATAGCTGCTGAAATGATAGAAAAGGTGGACGGGTGACGGGACGAAGAAAAGTCCTGAATATACGTGACAAAATGTTAATTAAAGTCTAAATCAGAATGGATAGAATGTCAATTGATTTTACAACACATAAAAGAATTGTAATTTGTCAGCTTTTTGTCTATTTTTTATCACATTCAAACCTCATACTACTGCTTGCGCGGAAACCTAAAAAATGCTATATTTAACATGATAAATTGCCATTTCTGTCCCCAAGGGAGAAATTCCTGTGTATAAAGGTATTTTCCGATGGACCGAACGATCAGGAGTAAAGATCTGATGGTTCGACAAGCAGTGACAGAGAAATGGATCATATAAAGAAGAAATCATATAGAAGAGAGGAACATGAATGGTTCATTATTCCCAGGATAAAATCAGAAATTTCTGTATCATTGCCCATATCGACCACGGTAAATCCACGCTGGCGGACCGCATTATCGAGAAGACCGGTCTTTTAACCAGCCGTGAGATGCAGGCCCAGATCCTTGACAATATGGATCTTGAGAGAGAGCGCGGAATCACGATCAAATCCCAGGCAGTCCGCACGGTTTACAAGGCAAAGGACGGCGAGGAGTATATCTTTAACCTGATCGATACCCCAGGTCACGTGGACTTTAACTATGAGGTGTCCCGAAGCCTTGCGGCGTGTGACGGTGCGATCCTTGTTGTAGATGCAGCTCAGGGCATTGAGGCCCAGACGCTTGCAAACGTGTATCTTGCCCTTGACCATGATCTTGATGTTGTCCCGGTCATCAATAAGATCGACCTTCCGAGCGCTGATCCGGACCGTGTGGCGGAGGAGATCGAGGATGTGATCGGACTTGAGGCTCACGACGCACCGAGGATCTCCGCGAAGATGGGACTCAATATCGAGGATGTTTTGGAAGCAATCGTCCATAAGATCCCGGCTCCGAAGGGGGATCCGGAGGCACCGCTTCAGGCGCTGATCTTTGACTCCCTCTACGATTCCTACCGCGGCGTTATCGTATTCTGCCGTGTGAAGGAAGGAACCGTGAAGAAAGGCACCCCGATCCAGATGATGGCGACGGGAGCTTCCTACGATGTCGTTGAGGTCGGATATTTCGGCGCAGGCCAGTTTATCCCCTGTGATGAGCTCCGGGCCGGCATGGTTGGATACATTACAGCCAGCATCAAGAACGTGAAAGATACCCGCGTGGGTGATACGGTGACGAACCGCTTAAATCCGTGCGCGTCCCCGCTTCCGGGATATAAGAAGGTAACACCGATGGTGTACTGCGGACTCTATCCAGCGGATGGAGCGAAATATCCGGAGCTCCGTGATGCCTTAGAGAAGCTGCAGTTAAACGACGCGTCCCTGTTCTTTGAGCCGGAGACATCCATCGCTCTGGGCTTCGGATTCCGCTGCGGATTCTTAGGGCTTTTACATCTGGAGATCATCCAGGAGCGCCTGGAGCGCGAGTACAACCTTGACCTCGTGACGACAGCACCGGGCGTTGTATACCGGATCCACAAGACGAACGGCGAGGTGATTGACCTCACGAACCCGTCCAACATGCCGGATCCGTCCGAGATCGACTATATGGAAGAGCCGATCGTCTCCGCAGAGATCATGGTCACGACCGAATTTGTCGGTGCGATCATGCAGCTGTGCCAGGAGCGCCGCGGCGTTTACCTCGGAATGGAATATATGGAAGAGACGCGTGCACTCTTAAAGTATGAGCTTCCGTTAAACGAGATCATCTACGACTTCTTTGACGCGCTGAAATCAAGATCCCGCGGTTACGCGTCCTTCGACTACGAGTTGAAGGGATACGAGCAGTCACAGCTTGTAAAACTCGATATCCTGATCAATAAGGAAACTGTGGATGCCCTTTCCTTCATCGTGTTTGAGGGATCCGCTTACGAGCGCGGCAGAAAGATGTGCGAAAAGCTGAAGGATGAGATCCCGAAGCATTTATTCGAGATTCCGATCCAGGCTGCTGTGGGTGGTAAGATCATTGCCCGTGAGACGGTGAGAGCCATGAGAAAGGATGTCCTCGCGAAGTGCTACGGCGGCGATATCTCCCGTAAGAAGAAGCTTCTCGAGAAGCAGAAGGAAGGCAAGAAGCGTATGCGCCAGGTCGGAAACGTGGAGATTCCGCAGAAGGCGTTTATGAGCGTTCTGAAGCTGGATGAGGAGTAAATTAAAATATTGATTCAGATAAAAAGTCCATTTCAGATCGTTCGAAGAAATGGACTTTTTTGCACATAGATGAGGAACTATTATGAAGCTTACAACATTATGCTACATTGAAAAAGATGACAAATACCTGATGATCCATCGTATCAAGAAGAAACACGACGTCAATAAAGACAAGTGGATCGGCATTGGCGGGAAATTTGAGCGCGGGGAGAGCCCGGAGGACTGCATTTTAAGGGAGACGAAGGAGGAGACAGGCCTGACACTCACAAGCTATAGACTTCGGGGCGTTCTGACTTTCGTGTACAATGATGATGATGCCGAAATGGAGTACATTTTCCTCTACACGGCAGATGGCTTTACAGGTGAGCTGGCAGACTGCAATGAGGGGACTCTGGAGTGGGTTCCTAAGACTGAGATCGACAGCCTGAACCTCTGGGAAGGCGACAGGATCTTCCATCGGCTTCTCGACGAGGAAGCACCGTTTTTCTCTTTGAAACTCCGCTACCAGGATGATCTCTTAAAGGAAGCGGTCCTGGACGGAAAGCCGCTGGAGCTTCTTGATCTCCTCGATGAGAATGGAGAGCCGTCGGGACAGGTGAGAGAGCGCACGCTGGTCCATCTCAACGGTGACTGGCACCGGACGAGCCATGTCTGGGTCGTAAGAAGACGGGGGGACGGCGGACATGACCTGCTTTTACAGAAGCGGAGCCGAGGGAAGGACTCCTTCGGGGGCTGCTACGATATCTCCAGCGCCGGGCATATTCCGGCGGGACAGGACTATCTGGAGTCGGCGCTCAGGGAGTTGAAGGAAGAGCTGGGAATTGCGGCAGAGCCGGAAGACCTGCGGCTTGTCGGGGTCCATGACGGACGCTATGAAGGCGAGTTCCATGGACGGATCTTTAAGAATCATGAGAAGAGTCATGTTTTTGCTTATGAAAAGCCGGTAGAGATCGAAAAACTCAAGCTTCAGAAGGAAGAAGTGGAGTCTGTGAAGTGGATGCGGATCGAGGATGTCCTGGCGGCGGTGAAAGCCCATGATCCGGGATACTGCCTGTTCGAGGACGAGATCGAGATGCTCAGTGAGGTTCTCGCATGAACGGGGGCATGGAATTATATCTGCACATGCCGTTCTGTGTGAGAAAATGCGCTTACTGCGACTTCCTTTCATTTCCGACGGACCAGGAGACCCAGAACCTGTACACGAGGCGGCTCAGGGAAGATATTGATGTCATGGGAAAAAAATACGGGGACATTCCGGTAGATACGATCTTTATCGGTGGCGGAACCCCGTCCGTGCCGGATTCGGCGCTGATTGTCGGGATCATGGAACATGTGAGGAAGGCGTTTCATGTGGCGGAAGGCGCGGAGATCTCCATGGAGGCGAACCCTGGAACCGTGACAAGGGAGAAACTCACAGATTACAGGCGGGCCGGGATCAATCGCCTGAGCTTTGGACTCCAATCAGCAAATGACAGAGAGCTAAAGCTTCTCGGCCGGATCCATACCTGGGCGGAATTCCTGGAGAGCTTCCATCTGGCCCGGGAGTGCGGGTTCACGAACATCAATATCGACCTTATGTCAGCGTTGCCGGGACAGACCCGCGAGTCCTGGAAGGACACCTTAAAGCGGGTCACGGACCTGAATCCGGAACATATCTCGGCGTACAGCCTGATCATTGAGGATGGAACTCCTTTCGGTGAGAAGTACGGGAGCGAAGAGGGACGGAAACTTCTTCCCGACGAGGATTCCGAGAGGGAGATGTACCACGAGACGAAGCGGTTCCTGCGGGACTGTGGGTATGAGCGGTACGAGATCTCAAACTATGCGAAGCCGGGGAGAGCGTGCCGCCACAATATCGGTTATTGGACAGGCTTGCCCTACCTGGGACTGGGACTCGGGGCATCCTCCTACATGGACGGCTGTAGGTTTGCGGTCAATTCCGATATGAAGCAGTATCTGGAAGAAAAGCCGGGGATGTTTACGGATGTGGAAAAGCTCACGAAGAAAGACATGGAGGAGGAATTCTTCTATGTGGGACTACGGATGACAGCGGGGGTGTCCCTCCCGGAGTTTGAGCGGAGGTTCGGGGTGTCCGCGAAGGACGTCTATCCGGGGCTCATGGAAATGTTTGTGGAGGAAAAAGCGGCAGTATTTCAGGGCGACCGGTTCGTCCTGACGGATTATGGACTTGATGTAAGCAATTATATTATGGCGCAGTTTCTGCAGGACTAAAGATCCTGCGGAGACCGCGCTTTTTTTCAGCCGTAGTTTTCGATGTCAGAGATCCTGCGTGGAGTGAAAAAGGGCATGCATGCTGAGAAAAAACAAGTAGATCATAAGCGCAGCTTAAATGGTACAGAGGATAAAAAAGCAGAATACATATATAGATCATGTAAAAAACATGGTAAAAGTGCATAAAACTACTATCAAAAATGGCAACAATATGATATAATTTATACAATCCAATGAAATGCATGGTTGTACATTTTGCACGGAGAGACTGTATCCAAAAAACAGGGGGATATTATTATGGCTAAGGAAATGATCGCAATGCTTCTTGCAGGCGGCCAGGGTTCAAGACTCTATGCACTGACACAGAAGCTTGCAAAACCGGCAGTCCCTTTCGGCGGGAAATACAGAATTATTGATTTTCCGCTCTCGAACTGCGTAAATTCCGGAATTGATACCGTGGGAATTCTGACCCAGTACCAGCCGATGGTACTGAATGAGTATATCGGAAACGGCCAGCCGTGGGACCTCGACCGTCTTTACGGTGGAGTACATGTGCTGCCGCCGTATCAGAAGGCATCCGGTTCCGACTGGTATAAGGGAACCGCAAACGCAATCTATCAGAACATTCCGTTCATCGAGCGCTACGATCCGCAGTATGTGATCATCTTATCCGGTGATCAGATCTGCAAGCAGGATTACAGTGATTTCCTGCGCTTCCACAAGGAAAAAGGCGCAGAATTCAGTGTCGCGGTTATGGAAGTGCCGTGGGACGAGGCATCCCGTTTTGGTCTGATGGTGGCGGATGGGGACGACCGGATCACAGAGTTTCAGGAGAAACCGAAGAACCCGAAGTCGAATCTGGCTTCCATGGGAATCTATATCTTCAACTGGGATATCTTAAAGAAGTACCTGATCGAGGATGAGGCAGACCCGAATTCCGAGAATGATTTCGGAAACAACATCATTCCGAACCTCTTAAAAGACGGACGGAAGATGTACGCGTACCACTTTGCGGGATACTGGAAGGACGTTGGAACGATCTCATCCCTTTGGGAAGCAAATATGGAGGTTCTTGATCCGGAACACAGCGGGATCGATATCTTTGATGAAAACTGGAAGATCTACAGCCGGAACAGCGGTATGACCGGTCACAAGATCGGCTCCAACGCAGTCGTTGAGAATTCCATGATCACAGACGGATGCCGGATCGACGGGAGTATTAAGCATTCGATCCTGTTCTCCGGTGTCAGGGTAGAAAAGGGAGCAAAGATCGAAGATGCCGTTGTCATGGGCAAAACGGTCATAAAGGCCGGAGCTGTTGTAGAACACTGTATCGTCGCGGAAAATGTTGTGATCGGTGAAAATGCCGTTGTTGGATCCATGCCGAAGGGGGAAGAACACGGCGTTGCGACGATCGGTTCCGGAATCACCATCGGAAAGGGCGCAAAGATCGGCCCGAACGCCATGGTCAATAAAAATGTGGAGGATGGTGAAGAACAATGGTAAATTCCAATGCAAATGCGATCGGTATTATTTTTCCAAACAGTTATGATAATCTGGTGCCGGAGCTTGCGGGTGACCGCCTGATGGCATCGATCCCGTTTGCGGGACGTTACCGGATCATCGACTTCCTGCTTTCCAGTCTCGCAAACTGCGGGATCAGCAATATTGCCATCGTGGTACGGGAGAATTATCATTCCCTGATGGATCATCTGGGTTCAGGCCGTGAATGGGACTTGACACGTAAGAATGGTGGACTGAATATTGTGCCGCCTTTTGCACAGAAAACAATCAAGCTCTATAATGGCAGAGTAGAGGCACTGGAGAGCATCAAGCAGTTCATCCGCTCCCAGAGAGAGAGATATGTGATTCTTTCGGATGCGAATCTGGCAGTTAATTTTGACTTTAAGGCATTGTTGGATGCCCATGTGGAAAGTGGTGCCGATATAACGTTAGTCTATAACAGGCAGGAAATTCCACAGGCATTTAAGAACCCGAATGTTGATATCCAGGATATGTATTTTACACTGGATGTTAATGGTGAAGGCAGAGTCCGGGAGATACATATGAATTCTGTACAGCCGGGAGTCCAGAACTTGGGAATGAATATCTTCGTCCTGGAGCGGGAATTACTCGTCAACCTGATTGACGAAGCGTATCTGAAAGGACAGTCGTATTTTGAACGGGATGTACTGGCGCCTAAGACCGGACAGCTTCATATGCAGGGTTATTGTTATGATGGCTATGTAGCCCGCATCAATGATATGCAGAGTTATTTCAAAGAGAATATGAAGCTTCTGGATGAAGACAATCTGGATGCATTGTTCTCTGGCAATCAGATTTATACCAAGATCCGTGATGATAACCCAACCCGTTATATCAATGGCTGCAAGGTTAAGAATGTAATGGCGGCTGATGATATAACGGGTTGGGAAATCAGTGGTGAAGTGGAGAATTGTGTTCTGTTTCGTGGTGTGAAGATTGGAAAAGGCGCTAAAGTCAAGAATTGTGTGCTGATGCAGGATACAGTGATTGAAGATGGCGCAGAAGTAGAATATCTTATCACGGACAAGAATGTAACAATCCGCTCCAGTAAACATCTACAGGGTAATGATACCTTCCAGGTGTATGTAGCCAAGAGACAGATTGTATAATTCAATAGCCAAAATCAGGACCTTATAGAGAAAATTTCTATGAGGTCTTTTGATATGATAGAAAGGT
>OGCN01005423.1_pt1 | contig 10074 bp, 7 predicted proteins | sample 1570181 | NCBI WGS metagenome assembly OGCN01 (sample SAMEA4370584, study PRJEB24528) | human gut metagenome | reverse complement strand
GAGACAAACTCTTCAAGCCAGGTCCAAAGTACTCAACAAATTTACCAACCACATTTTCAGAACGAAGTACCTGAGTAATCTTGAGAGCCAAATCTGTTGCTGTAGCAATTTTAGGCAACTCTCCCGTCAGATGTACACCAATGACCTCTGGAATTGGGAAATAAGATGCTTCACCGAGCATAGCTGCTTCAGCTTCAATACCGCCAACACCCCAACCAAGAACGCCAATACCATTAATCATAGTCGTGTGACTATCTGTACCAAACATAGAGTCAGGATATAGGAGCCCATCATTTTCAATAATGACATCACTCAAAAATTCAATATTAACCTGATGAATAATACCTGTTGCTGGTGGAACAGCACGGTAATTTTCAAAAGACTGTTCGGCCCACTTTAGAAATTCATAGCGCTCGTTATTACGTTTAAACTCTAGATTAATGTTATCTTCAAGAGCAGTATCACATCCGTATGAATCCACTTGGACAGAGTGGTCAATAACCAAATCCACAGGAATCTCAGGGTTAATAAATTCTGCTTTACCACCATTAGCCACTATAGCATCACGCATTGAAGCTAAATCAACAACAACAGGAACTCCTGTAAAATCTTGTAAGATAACACGACTTGGTTTAAAAGGCACTTCGGAAACTGTCGGAAAATTCGGAAATTTCATCAGGTCAGAAATGTGAGATTCCTTAACATCGACGCCATCTTTTTTTCGGAGGAGACTTTCAAGTAGTATTCGAATGGTATAAGGTAGTTCTCCGACCTTAACATCATGAGATTTTGCTGCTTTTTCGAGATCATAGAAAGAGAATGTCTTACCATTTACAGTTAGATTTGAACAGTATTCTTGCATACTTGAACCTCCATTAGTTAAAAATTTTCTTTATTCTACACTGTTTTTTTTGAAAAAACAAATAGAATTGGCATTTTGATGTCATGTTTTATAACATCTATAGTTAGATGTTTCTTTTTTAGTCATTTTCATAAACAAATCCTATTTAATTTAGGAAACTTAAAAAAGCCTTTAAAACACAAGATATAGGGTTGTGTTTCAATACTAAACACAAAATATTGTATTTCCTTGAGATATTTAGCTTGATTTTTCCCAATATTTTGGGTATTCTATTAGAGTCGAAAAAGTGGCTCTTGGCCACTTAAAATCTTTTTATAAAGGAGTATTTGCAATGGCAAAGATTACATTGTTTTCTAAAAACAACTGCATGCAGTGCAAAATGACTAAAAAATTCTTGGAAAAGGAAGGTGCTGATTTCGAAGAAATCAACATTGATGAACAGCCAGAAAAAATCGATTACGTTAAAAGCCTCGGTTTCACTGCTGCTCCAGTTATTGAAGCCGGCGATATCATCTTTTCAGGTTTTCAACCGGCTAAACTTAAAGAAATCCTTTAATTATCAAGTTTTTATATAGAAAGGAACTTGTTTGCTTAGTTTAATGTTTCAACCTTAATATACTATTAAACTGAGCCTGGTATCTGTATTATGTCTTTAAAAAATCTTGGCGATGTTTCATACTTCCGCCTCAACAACGAAATTAACCGTCCTGTTAACGGTCAAATTCCTTTGCATAAGGACAAAGAAGCGCTTCGTGCCTTCTTCCTTGAAAACGTTAAGCCAAATTCAATGGCATTCAACAGCATCACAGATAAAATTAATTATTTGATTGAGAACGATTATATTGAGTCTGAATTCATCGGTAAATACGAACCTGCTTTCATCGAAAAATTGTCTGCAGAAATTCATTCTCAAAAATTCCGCTTCCAATCTTTCATGGCAGCCTACAAGTTCTACCAACAATATGCCCTCAAAACAAACGATGGCGAGTCTTACCTCGAAAGTATTGAAGATCGTGTTCTATTCAACGCCCTTTACTTTGCTGATGGTGATGAAAACCTAGCTAGTGACCTTGCCAACGAAATGATTCACCAACGTTACCAACCTGCTACTCCTTCATTTTTAAATGCTGGACGTAGTCGTCGTGGTGAACTCGTGTCATGTTTCCTTATTCAAGTAACGGATGACATGAATTCTATCGGACGTTCTATCAACTCGGCCCTCCAGTTATCACGTATTGGTGGTGGGGTAGGTATTAGCCTGTCTAACCTTCGTGAAGCTGGTGCTCCTATCAAGGGATATGCTGGTGCTGCTTCTGGAGTTGTCCCAGTTATGAAGCTTTTTGAAGACAGCTTCTCTTACTCAAATCAACTTGGTCAACGTCAAGGTGCTGGTGTTGTTTATTTGGATGTTTTCCACCCAGACATCCTTGCCTTCCTTTCTACTAAGAAAGAGAATGCTGATGAGAAGGTGCGTGTTAAGACACTGTCACTTGGTGTTACAGTTCCAGATAAATTCTACGAGTTGGCACGTAATAATGAAGATATGTACCTCTTCAGCCCTTACTCAGTCGAAAAAGAGTATGGTAAACCATATAACTACATTGATATTACAGCTATGTATGATGAGTTGGTTGCCAATCCCAATATTACAAAAACCAAGATTAATGCACGTGAGCTAGAAACTGAAATTTCTAAACTCCAACAAGAATCAGGTTATCCATATATTGTCAATGTTGATACAGCCAATCGACACAATCCAATCGATGGTAAGATTATCATGTCCAACCTCTGTTCTGAAATTCTTCAAGTTCAAACACCAAGTGAACTTAACGATGCACAAGAGTTTGTCAAACTCGGTACAGATATTTCATGTAACCTTGGATCAACTAATATCCTTAACATGATGACATCTCCTGACTTCGGACGTTCGATTAAGGCTATGACACGTGCACTTACCTTTGTTACAGATAGCTCAAGTATTGATGCTGTACCATCTATCAAAAATGGTAACCAACAAGCTCATACCTTTGGTTTAGGAGCTATGGGGCTTCACTCTTACCTTGCTAAACACCATATCGAGTATGGTAGCCCCGAATCTGTTGAATTCACTAATATCTACTTCATGCTAATGAACTACTGGACTTTAGTTGAATCTAACAACATTGCCCGTGAACGTCAAGAAACCTTTGTCGGTTTTGAAAAATCAAAATATGCTGATGGTTCTTACTTTGACAAATACGTTACAGGCCAATACGTTCCTAAATCTGACCGTATCAAAGAACTTTTCGATGGTCACTTCATTCCACAAGCCAAAGATTGGGAAGAACTACGTGAACTCGTTAAGAAAGATGGACTCTACCATCAAAACCGTTTGGCTGTTGCGCCAAATGGCTCAATCTCTTACATTAACGACTGTTCGGCTTCTATCCATCCAATCACACAACGTATTGAAGAACGTCAAGAAAAGAAAATCGGAAAAATCTATTATCCAGCCAACGGTCTTTCAACAGACACAATTCCTTTCTACACTTCAGCCTACGACATGGACATGCGTAAAGTTATCGACGTCTATGCAGCTGCGACTGAACACGTTGATCAAGGTTTGTCATTAACCCTGTTCTTGCGTAGTGAGTTACCAAAAGAAATTTACGAATGGAAAACAGAAAATAAACAAACGACTCGTGACCTTTCTATCCTTCGTAACTACGCCTTTAACAAAGGAATTAAATCAATCTACTACATCCGTACTTATACAGATGATGGGGAAGAGGTTGGTTCTAACCAATGTGAAAGCTGTGTCATTTAAGATAGTGATTTAACGATAGCAACTTCACTACTCTTATTTACAAAATGCATTAAAAGGTCGGTTCGCCGACTTTTTTAATAGATCAACTCAAAAAACTATATCATGATTTTGAATTATGATAAAATAGTAACGATATCAATAAAGAAAGAGGTTTCTAATGGAAACTTACTACAAAGCCATTAACTGGAATGAAATCGAAGATGCGATTGATAAATCTACTTGGGAAAAATTGACGGAACAATTTTGGCTAGATACACGTATCCCACTTTCAAATGACCTTGATGACTGGCGTAAACTTTCAGCTGAAGAAAAGGATTTGGTTGGAAAAGTTTTCGGTGGTTTAACCTTGCTAGATACCATGCAATCTCAAACTGGTGTTGAAGCCATTCGTGCAGACGTCCGTACACCTCATGAAGAAGCTGTATTGAACAACATTCAGTTCATGGAATCTGTTCACGCGAAATCTTACTCTTCAATCTTCTCAACTTTGAATACTAAATCTGAAATTGAAGAAATTTTCGAGTGGACTAACAGTAACGAATACCTCCAAACCAAGGCGAAAATCATTAACGATATCTATGAAAATGGAACGCCTCTTCAGAAAAAGGTTGCTTCAACATATCTTGAAACATTCCTTTTCTATTCAGGGTTCTTCACTCCACTCTATTATCTTGGTAATAACAAGCTGGCTAATGTCGCTGAAATCATTAAGCTCATTATCCGTGACGAATCTGTTCACGGAACTTATATTGGCTATAAATTCCAACTAGGGTTCAACGAATTACCTGAAGAAGAGCAAGAAAGTTTCCGTGAATGGATGTATGATCTCCTCTACCAATTGTATGAAAATGAAGAGCTCTACACTAAATCTCTTTATGATGGTGTTGGATGGACTGAGGAAGTTATGACTTTCCTTCGTTACAACGCCAACAAGGCTCTTATGAACCTGGGACAAGATCCACTCTTCCCAGATAGTGCGAACGATGTTAACCCAATCGTTATGAATGGTATTTCTACAGGAACATCTAACCACGACTTCTTCTCTCAAGTTGGTAATGGTTACCTTCTAGGAACTGTCGAAGCCATGCAAGACGATGATTATAACTACGGACTATAATAAAAAACTAGCTGAGCTAGTTTTTTATTGTGTTCAATACTATATTCGAAAAACAAATAGAAAAAAGAGTTCACGGTGAACTCTTTTTATTTTATTTTGCTTTTACTTCAAAACCTTCTGCTACACCTTCAGCAAAGTTTTCTTCAACAATGCTAGCACAGTGATCACAGATAGTCGCGTTGTAGCCACGTTCTTTAGTAGTTGGATCGATACGACGACAACGGTCACAGACATCACCTGTAGCACGTTCTACTGTGAATGCCACGCCTTCAAAGCTTACAGCAGATTCAGGTGCTTCTTCTTCAGCAATAGTCAATGCTGAAACGATCAAAAGTTGAGCAAGGTTAGTATTCAAACCTTCAAGAAGTTCTTTGACTTCAGCATTAGGATAGATTGTCAAATGAGCTTCAAGCGATTTACCGATAACTTTTTCGTTACGCGCTTCTTCCAAAGCTTTTTGAGCTTGGCCACGGAAATCCATGAAGGCATTCCAATTTTCAAGAAGTGCATCTTGACCAGCGAAATCTTCTGCTTCTGGCAACTCTGACAATTGAACATAGTCTTCTGTTTCAAATTCAAGATATGACCAAATTTCTTCTGCAGTGTGAGGAAGGATTGGTGTCAATAGTTTTGTGATTTTAACAAGAATATCGTAGAAGACTGTTTGCATTTGACGACGTTCAAGTGATTCCGCACTCTCAATATAAACCACATCTTTGGCAAAATCAAGATAGAAGGCAGACAACTCAACGTTAATAAAGTTAACCAAGGTTTTGTAGATAGTTAAGAATTCAAAGTTTGCATAGGCATCACGAATAGTCTTAACTAATTGGTTAAATCGAATAGTCATGTACTGATCTACAGAACGCAAGTCTTCAAAGGCTACAGCATCAGTTGTTGGATTGAAGTCAGAGGTATTGGCAATCAAGAAACGAAGTGTGTTACGAATCTTACGATAAGATTCTGATACTTGGCTAAGGATATCCATTGAGATACGAACGTCATTAGTTGTATCAACACTTGTTACCCAAAGACGAAGAATTTCAGCACCAAATTGTTTCTCAACATCACTAGGAGCAATAGTATTACCAAGGGATTTAGACATCTTTTCACCCTTACCATCAAGCGCAAAACCTTGAGACAAGAGTTGCTTATATGGTGCAACACCATTATTGGCAACAGATGTAATAAGAGATGAATTAAACCATCCACGGTATTGGTCTGAACCTTCGAGATAGAGGTCAGCTGGATAAGTTAACTCAGGACGGTTAACTACAACACCATTCCATGATGAACCTGAGTCAAACCATACGTCCATAATGTCAGTTTCTTTAGTAAACTCGCCGTTTGGTGAGCCAGGATGTGTAAAACCTTCTGGAAGAAGATCTTTGGCATCACGTTCCCACCAAATAACTGAACCGTGTTCTTCGAAAAGTTTAGCCACATGTTCGATAGTTTCTTCAGTCATGATTGGTGTTTTATCTTCAGCATAGAAGATTGGGAGTGGCACACCCCAAGCACGTTGGCGAGAGATTACCCAGTCACCACGGTCACGAATCATGTTGTAAAGACGAACTTTACCCCACTCAGAATGGAATTTAACTTTTTCAATCTCATCCAAAATCTCTTGACGGAATTTAGAAACAGAGGCAAACCATTGTGGTACGGCACGCCAGATGATTGGTTTCTTCGTACGCCAGTCGAATGGGTATGAGTGTGAGATTTCTTCTTTGGCAAGGAGTAAATCGCCGAGTTTTTCCATAACAATTGGAGCCACTTTATCGTAGAACTGACCTTCAAAATCAGGTCCAGCATTTTCCATCATAATACCACGCTCATTAACGGTTACGGCAACTTCAAGACCATTAGCAATACCTACGTTATAGTCATCCTCACCAAAACCAGGAGCCGTATGGACGATACCTGTACCTGAATCTGTAGTAACGTGGTCACCAAGAATAACAAGCTCATCAACTTCTGTATCCCATGGGTGTTCAGTCACAATTTTATTTAATTCTTCACCACGGTATGATTGAAGTACTTCCACATCTGTCCAACCGAATTTCTCAGAAAGACTATTAAGTAATTCAGAAGCAACGACAAATTTGCTGTTTTCTCCGGCAGGTTTTACGACAACGTATTCGATATCAGCACCAACAGTCAAACCACGTGAAGCTGTTACTGTAAATGGTGTTGTTGTCCAAACTACGATATATGTATCTGTGTCTAGTACTCCTTTACCATCCTTAACCTTATTGGCATAGTAAAGTGAAGTTGAAACCAAATCATGGTACTCAATTTCTGCTTCAGCAAGCGCTGATTCTGATGACCATGACCAATAAACTGGTTTTGCACCTTGATAGATGTAACCTTTTTTAGCCATCTCACCAAAGACACGAATCTGAGCTGCTTCATAATCTGGTGTCAAAGTAACATATGGGTTATCCCAATCAGCCGAAACACCAAGACGTTTGAAATCTTCACGTTGTTTGTCAACTTGTGAAAGTGCATAATCGCGACACATCTTAAGATATTCAGCACGATCAAGTTCTTTACGTTTCACACCTTGTTTTGCCAACACTTGTTCAATTGGAAGACCATGCGTATCCCAACCAGGAACGTAAGGAGCATAGAAACCAGACATTGATTTTGAACGCACAATGATATCCTTAGAAATTTTATTCATCGCATGTCCAACGTGAATATTACCATTGGCATAAGGAGGACCATCATGAAGAGTGAAGTGAGGTTTACCTTGGTTCAACTCTTGACGACGTTGATACATCTTAGCATCTTCCCACTCTTTTTGCCAGATTGGTTCTTTGTTAGGAAGTCCAGCTCGCATTGGAAAGGCTGTCTTACCTAGATTTAAGGTTTCTTTGAGTTTCATTATATCTCCTCTTTAATTTAATTTACTAAATAAAAAGAGCCTTCATCAAAAAGGACGAAAGCTCGTGGTACCACCTTAATTCAGAGCAAAAAACTTTTGCTCCCTCATATGTCCGTAAGGAGGACCATCCTTCTAACTTACTTAATTCAGTTAGAATGCTTGAAAATGATAACTATCCAAATAGGGAATGTGGGACTCACACCATCTCCCACTCGCTGTTAATATACTTGGTAAGTTGTATTTTTCTTATTCGCTAATATTCAATTTAAACGTTTGTGTTTCGTTAAGATTAATTTCACCTGTTGACTCAGGTTGTAAATCAAAATCTTCATCTACTGGTGCTGAAGTTGGGAAATCTGCTACTTCACTCTCGAAAGTATCTGGAATACCAAAATCAACTGGAGTTGAAACAACTTCGTTTGTTTCATCAACTTCTGGACTAGAGAAATCTTCAACTTGCTTATTACTTTCAGCAACGCGACGTTGAAGTTCAGCCATTTCATCAGGAGTGAATTGACGAGTTGCATCAAATGAAGCTGCGTCATTTGAATCTGGTACATGTTCATCCAAAACTTTTTCAACAACTTCTTTAAAGGCAGCATCTGAATTTTGAAGATAAATAGCTGTTGGTGGAAGACACGACTTTGACGTTTAAGTTCTTCCGTTTCGATGGCAACACGTTTGGCTTCATCTGTTGCATCACGAAGAATTTCAGATGCTTTAGATTTAGCTTCTTCAACCAAATGAGTAGCATTGAAGTTAGCCTTATTAATCAAGTTAGCTGATTCGTCAGCCGCTGAAGCTTTAACTTTTTCTGCTGTTTCTTGAGCCAAAATAACTGATTGACTCAATGATTCTTTCATTTCATCAAAATAAGCCAATTTTTCTTCAAGCTCTTTTACACGAGCAGCAAGTTCACGATTGTCACGAACTAAATCTTCATAATCGTCTACAATAATATCAAGAAATTCATCAACTTCTTGCTCATTATATCCACGAAATTTAGTTGTAAACTGTTTATCTTTAATATCAAGTGCTGTAATAGCCATTACAGGCCTCCTTTATTTTTCATTACCATATTTAATGGTTTAAATTAAATAACTACTTTTTTCTCCGTCTTAACAGACTTTCAATAACGATTTTAGCTTTCCCGGACTTTGAAAATCCGTCTTGTTGAGCTAGTCGAAATCGACCATAACCTCTAACCGAAATCATATCACCAATAATAACTGCCTGATCAGCCTTCTCAACTTGTCTATAATTTAATTTTACTTTTCCTGAAGCAATAAGTTTTAAGGCGTTAGAACGAGATAAGTTTAATACCGTCGCCAACACATTATCAAGACGCATACTGGAAAGTAAGACAAAAGTTTTTGAATACTTTTCTTGATTTGAAATCCAATCGTCTTTACTTACTTCTTTTAGAGTAATCGAAACATTACCAATCTTAGTAATAGTCATTATCGCATAACTTGCTAAATGAGAAGCAATGTAAAATTGAACACGTCCTTCTTCATCAAGAATAATATCTCCAAATACTTGACGATCAAGACCAAGCTGATTAATCAGTGCTCCCAAAACTTTTGGGTGTGTCAACTTATTGAACTGTCTCGCATATGAGATTTCTAATCGTTTAATTTCAAAGTCATCTTCTTCAAGCTCGTAATATTCGGGAGCAAGAATGACTCTTCCATACTCTTCAGATTCAAGAGTAGAACTCACAAAAAATTTTAAATTGTAGTAATGAGCTAACTCTTCAACAATCTGAATTTCACGAGGATTCAAGAAATCAGTTAAGTAAGGACTGTACCTCTCATCAACTAAATGACAAAATCCCCTAACCTTCTCTAGAAAAGGCCGTTCATCTAACGAGTAATGCTGTTCAATTTTTTTAATATCTGACATCAGAGTAGAATAAATCTAAGAATTCTAAGTGAAAAGTTTAGTAGAAGTACAATTACGATTATTGAAAAATCAATACCAGCAAAAGCTAAATTCAGGCGACGAAATGGTGCGAGAATCGGTTGAACAATTTGTCTAATGATTCTTCCAAGGCTAGTATCATAGGCCCCTGGGAACCATGATAAGAACGCATAGACTACAAGAAGAATCTCTATCACGTTAACAACACGTGCCCAAATAACATAAAGTAATACTGACATCACTTAACGTCTCTTCATGTCGAAGTCAAAATTAGCTTCTTGGTTGCCATGCGCCAACCCAATCTCTTCGATGTCAACAACGACATTAATTGGCGTAAGCAAATACATTGAAGAGCCGACTTTTTGCAAGTTGCCTGTAAGTACCTTGCTAGCACCATCAATAAAGTCAAGACAACGACGAGCTTGCGCTTCCAACATATATTGAAAATCGATTAAAACACATTCATTTTCAATCAA
>OGCN01005419.1_pt1 | contig 10080 bp, 10 predicted proteins | sample 1570181 | NCBI WGS metagenome assembly OGCN01 (sample SAMEA4370584, study PRJEB24528) | human gut metagenome | reverse complement strand
TTACGCTGGTTGTAAAGAAAACATCTCGTGCTTTCGAATTGAACTTCCAGACGGATGGAATGGTATGGGTACCGTGTGACCGCTGCCTGGATGATATGGAACAACCGGTAAGCTCTACAGATAAGCTGATGGTGAAGTTCGGTCATGAGTATGCTGAAGAAGGTGATAACCTCATTGTGATTCCCGAAGAAGAAGGAGAGATCAATGTGGCATGGTTTATGTATGAGTTTATTGCATTGGCTATTCCGATGAAGCATGTACATGCTCCCGGAAAGTGTAACAAGGCAGTGAGCAGTAAGTTGCATAAGCATTTGCGGACGAAAGCGGACGAAGATGATGCGGAAGATGAAATCTTTATTGAAGGTGAAGATGCACTGCCGGGAGGTGATGTAGAGGAAACTCAGATTGATCCGCGCTGGAACGAATTAAAGAAAATATTAGATAACAATTAAAGATTAAAAAAAATGGCACATCCTAAGAGAAGACAGTCTAAAACAAGAACTGCAAAGAGAAGAACTCATGATAAGGCAGTAGCTCCTACATTGGCAATTTGCCCGAACTGTGGCGAATGGCATGTATATCACACTGTATGTGGTGCTTGCGGATATTACAGAGGCAAGCTTGCTATTGAGAAAGAAGCTGCTGTTTAATTTGCAGCCTGATAAAGAATATACTTGAATGCCGGATGTCTAAAAAGATTTGTAAGCACAAACCTTTTTAGACTACCGTTGTTTAGGTATTCATTAACTTAAGCAGGATTAATGGAAAAAATAAATGCAGTAATTACAGGAGTCGGCGGATATGTACCCGATTATATCTTGACTAATGAAGAGATATCAAGAATGGTAGATACCAATGATGAATGGATTATGACTCGTATCGGAGTAAAGGAAAGACATATCTTGAACGAAGAAGGATTGGGGACTTCGTACATGGCTCGTAAAGCCGCAAAGCAGTTGATGCAGCGTACTGGTTCTAATCCTGATGATATTGATCTGGTGATTGTCGCTACTACTACTCCTGATTATCATTTCCCTTCTACAGCTTCTATCCTATGTGATAAGCTTGGATTAAAACATGCTTTTGCTTTTGACTTACAGGCTGCTTGTAGCGGTTTCTTGTACTTGTTGGAAACGGGGGCTAATTTTATCCGTTCGGGAAGATATAAGAAAATTATTTTAGTAGGTGGTGACAAAATGTCGTCTATGGTGGATTATACCGAGCGTGCTACTTGCCCGATCTTTGGTGACGGGGCAGCTGCGGTTATGATGGAACCGACTACTGAGGATGTTGGTGTCATGGACGCTATTTTAAGAACAGACGGTAAAGGCTTACCTTTCTTGCATATGAAGGCCGGCGGTTCTGTATGTCCTCCTTCTTATTTCACAGTGGATAATCACATGCACTTTCTTTATCAGGAAGGTCGTACGGTATTTAAGTATGCCGTATCCAATATGTCGGACGCTTGTGTTGCCATTGCGGAAAGAAATAATCTCACTAAGGATAATATCGACTGGATTGTTCCTCATCAGGCGAACTTGCGCATCATTGATGCAGTAGCTCACCGCTTGGAAGTTCCCCGCGAAAAGGTAATGATTAATATAGAACGTTATGGTAATACAAGTGCCGGTACGCTTCCGCTTTGCCTGTGGGATTTTGAGGATAAACTTAAAAAAGGCGATAACTTGATCTTTACGGCATTCGGTGCAGGATTTACCTGGGGAGCCGTTTATGTGAAATGGGGATATGATGGAAAAAAACAGTAACAACGTTACGTTAATAAATAAGAAAAAACGCATCCTATTTTCGATGCGTTTTTTTGTCTCAACTAAAATAGAGGAATGTGATGCATAAAGCTGGTTTTGTAAACATCGTGGGAAATCCGAATGTAGGTAAGTCTACGCTGATGAACGCCTTAGTGGGTGAGCGGATTTCGATTGCTACTTTTAAGGCGCAGACAACTCGCCACCGCATTATGGGTATCTATAATACGGACGATATGCAGATTGTATTCTCGGATACTCCGGGTGTGCTGAAGCCACAGTATAAGTTGCAGGAGTCTATGCTGAATTTTTCTACCTCGGCATTGACGGACGCGGATGTTTTGCTATATGTGACGGATGTGGTTGAGACGCCTGATAAGCATAATGAGTTTATAGAAAAGGTGGCACGTATGGAAATACCTGTCCTGCTGCTTATCAACAAGATCGATTTGTCGAATCAGGAGAAACTGGTGGAGCTGGTGGAAGCATGGAAAGCATTATTCCGATTTCTGCAACTACGAAATTCAATGTGGAATATGTGATGAAACGAGTGAAGGAATTATTGCCGGATTCACCACCTTATTTCGACAAGGATCAATGGACGGATAAACCGGCGCGTTTTTTTGTGAATGAGATTATTCGCGAGAAAATTCTATTATATTATGACAAAGAGATACCCTATTCGGTAGAGGTAGTGGTGGAACAATTTAAGGAGGATGCGAAGAAGATACATATCAATGCTGTGATTTATGTAGAGCGTGATTCGCAGAAAGGAATTATTATCGGTAAGCAGGGTAAGGCACTGAAAAAAGTGGCTACTGAGGCGCGCCGTGATTTGGAAAGGTTCTTCGGAAAGACTATTTTCCTGGAGACATTTGTGAAAGTGGATAAGGATTGGCGTAGTTCGGACAAAGAGTTGCGCAATTTTGGTTATCAACTGGATTAGAATATTCATACGACTGGGATAGTCGCAAAAAACAATGAGAGTGAACTATGGGAAATTTAGTTGCAATCGTAGGACGCCCCAATGTGGGAAAGTCTACTTTATTTAACCGCTTGACTAAAACACGTCAGGCGATTGTGAACGAAGAAGCAGGAACAACACGCGACCGCCAATATGGTAAATCGGAATGGCTGGGGAAGGAGTTCTCCGTGGTAGATACCGGCGGATGGGTGGTGAACTCTGACGATATTTTCGAAGAAGAGATACGCAAACAAGTATTGATGGCTGTGGATGAAGCAGACGTGATTTTGTTTGTGGTAGATGTAATGAATGGAGTAACTGACCTTGATATGCAAGTGGCTGCTATTCTGCGCCGTACTCAAAAGCCGGTATTGCTGATTGCCAATAAGACCGATAATGGAGAACTGCAATACAATGCTCCCGAATTTTATAAGTTGGGATTGGGTGATCCTTACTGTATCTCGGCTATGACGGGTAGTGGAACGGGTGATATGATGGACTTGATTGTTGGTACATTCAAGAAAGAAGCTGACGAAATACTGGATGAAGATATTCCCCGCTTTGCAGTGGTGGGACGTCCGAATGCAGGTAAGTCTTCTATCGTGAATGCTTTTATAGGTGAAGATCGTAATATTGTGACGGAAATTGCCGGCACAACACGTGATTCCATCTATACACGTTACAATAAATTTGGTTTTGATTTCTATCTGGTAGATACTGCCGGTATCCGTAAGAAGAACAAGGTGAATGAAGATTTGGAGTATTATTCCGTAATCCGTTCTATCCGTTCTATTGAGAACGCTGATGTGTGTATCCTTATGTTGGATGCTACCCGTGGTGTTGAGAGTCAAGACTTGAATATATTCTCACTGATACAGAAAAATGCCAAAGGTTTGGTAGTGGTAGTAAATAAATGGGATTTAGTACAGGACAAAACAGTGAAGGTAATGAAGACTTTCGAAGATGCTATCCGTAGTCGTTTTGCTCCGTTTGTTGATTTCCCTATTATTTTCGGTTCGGCATTGACCAAACAACGCATTCTGAAGGTGCTGGAAGAAGCGCGTATAGTGTATGATAATCGTATGACGCGTATTCCTACTGCCCGGCTGAATGAAGAAATGCTTCCCTTGATTGAGGCGTATCCGCCTCCTGCAACCAAAGGCAAGTATATTAAGATTAAGTATATCACGCAGTTACCTAATACGCAGGTTCCTTCTTTTGTGTATTTCGCTAACTTGCCGCAGTATGTAAAGGAACCCTATAAACGTTTCCTGGAAAATAAGATGCGTGAGAAGTGGAGTTTGACCGGAACTCCGATAAACATCTATATCCGTCAGAAGTAGGATTATCAGGGCTTTAAGATATTGAAATAAAACCGCTTGATTTAGTTATAAATCGGGCGGTTTTTTACGTTTTATCAGTGAAATGCAAACAAAAAATAGGTTAGTATGAATATAATATTTATTTTTGCTTAGGTAACAGAAAAAAAGGATTAGATGAAACGCTACAGGTGGTTATTGGGATGCTGCTTGTTCCTGTCCATAGGTATGCTATGGGCTGCGGATGAGCCGGATTTACGTATGCTTCAACAAAAGGCTGCCCAAAGCAGAGATATGGAGGGCTATGTCGGAGTTTGTAAATATCTCTACCAAACGGAAGAAAATCCTGAATTACTCCTTTTATATGCAGATTCTATTCATCAGTTGGCTACAAAAAGCAAGAAGCCGGAACAACTCGTAGAATATTATATTTGGGCAAGTGAGGGAAATTTCATCAAGGGAGATTTCCAGCAGGGATATGCCTTAAAGCGGAAAGCTATTGCTCTGGCTGAAAAAGCGGGATTGAAATTTGCAATAAGCCAGTCTTGTTGTGATATGGGGTATTATTGCAATGTGGATGCTCGTTATGATTCTGCACGTTACTATTTTCGTAAAGGGTTGGAAGCCGGAGAGGATTTATCGGAGGCAGGAGAAGCGTGCCGTACCATGTTGACAAATTATGCCAGTTCGTTTCTTTTTGAAGGGAAGACGGATTCTGCTCTAGTTTATACTATCCGTGCCAGCGAGCGTTCTGCTGCTGATAAGGATACGGCCATGTTAATTGAGAATTTGAATCAGTTAGGTACTATCTATCGTCGGAAAAAGGATTTAGAAAATTGCATTGCCAACTTTGAACAAGCACTTCATTTATGCGAGTTACGTGGAAATCATAATGCAGTTGCTTTTATATATGGAAATATAGCAACGGCTTATTGTGATTGGAATCGTCCGGGAGATGCGATTCCTTTTTCTGAGAAAGCCGTGGAATATGCTTTGAAGACAGGTAATAAGCGAAGGATAGGTACATGTTATGTCAATTTGGGAGCTATTCAGACTCGATTGGTACAAATGCGTGCGGAGGGAATTGCTACATTATTGAAAGCCATACCTATTCTGGAAGAAGTGAATGACAGACGACTATTGTGCGATGCTTATAATTATTTGGTGAACGCCTATCGGATGGATGGAAATCTGAACCAGGCAATGTATTATTTGCAAAAACTTGATAAGCTGGCACATGAAATGCAAACTGATGCGGAACGGTTCCGATATTATCAGGCGAAGGCGGGTTTATTGCAAGAGAGTAAAAAGTATACAGAAGCCATTGTTTATTATCGGAGAATAATCGATATGCTCCGCAGTGGCTACAAGGACACCCGTGATTATGAACATTATAAGCGGTTGGCAGATTGCTATCTGGCTGTGAACAACTCATCTCAGGCCTATGAGTATCTGACCCAAGCCTATGCGCTGCGTGATTCAGCCTTTTATACTGAACAGACCGAACAGCTATCTGAGTATTCAGTAAAATATCAGACGAAAGAGAAAGAACTGGAGATCGTTACTTTGAGGCAGGAACAGTTGGAGCAGGAGACGTATATGCTGCGTCACCGTATCATTGTAGGATCAGTAATTTCACTGTTGGGAATTCTATTATTAGGTTCTCTCTATGCACGTCAACGCCAAAGGGCAAGGATCGCTGTGTTGGCTAATGCCGCTAATGAGAAAGAACGTGAGTTTCTGGAACTTCAGAAAGAGACTGAGCAGCGTCTGACACGAAAATACATTGATGGTTTGGAGAGTGAGCGTGAACGTATGGCGACTGAATTACACGATGATGTGTGTAACAGTTTGCTTGCGCTTGAAATGAATATTCGTACTATTTCCGGTGAGGAAAGTTCGGATTTGAGTGAACAGTTGGGACTATTGAGCAATACTCGCGAAAGGTTGAGAACTCTTTCGCATGAGTTGATGCCACCCGCCTTCCAGTATGCTACGCTCGACGAGATGTTGGGAGACTATGTGCTGCATTTGGCATTACCGGAGGGTATGTATGCGGAGTATCACTCTACAGAAAATGTCGACTGGAATATAATTCCTAAAGCTGTTGGATTTGAATGTTATCGTATTGTTCAGGAAGCGGTGAGCAATGCAGTGAAATATGCCAGCTCTGCCCGTATACAGGTGAAGTTAGCACTGGAAAACAAGAACCTTTCCATACTTGTTACAGATGACGGAAAAGGGTTTGATATGAGCAAGAAAACCAAAGGTATTGGCTTGCATACCATCTGGCAACGGGCTGAAACGATTGGTGCTAAAGTTGAACTGATTTCTGCTCCGGGTGAAGGAACCCGGCTGAGAGTAAATGTAATAATCTAATCGAGCAATGGAAAAGAATGTGAAAGCGGAATTATTGGTAGTGGATGACCATAGCCTGATTTTAGAAGGTATTTGCAAAATTGTGAATAAGATGCCGGAAGTAACAGTGGCGGATGCAGTGACTTCCGGAAAGCAGGCTATAAAGTTGATTGAAGAGCGTGATTATGATGTATATATTCTGGATATCAGTATCCCCGATATTTCAGGTTTTGAATTGATAGCCAAAATTCGTGAGTTGAATGACCAGGCGAGGATTGTCGTAAATACGATGCATGAGGAGATATGGATGGTGAACCGATTAGTGCAATGCGGAGTAAATGCGGTTATTCTGAAATCTTCGGCTCATGCAGAACTGGTGGCAGCTATTCGCAGTGTACTGAGGGGGGAGAGCTATACTTGTCCTCGTTTTGCTTCTATATTGCAAAAGTTAAATTCTTCATCATCAGGTTTACAACCAAAAGATGCTCCGACACGGCGCGAACGCGATGTTCTGGAAGCTGTAGCCAAAGGAATGAATACACATGAGATTGCTGCGTTATTAAAAATTTCAGAAAATACTGTAGAAACATTTCGCAAGAGGCTTATTAGTAAATTTGGGGCGAAAAATGCAATAGATATGGTGGTCAAGGCTGTTTCACAAGGATGGATAAAGCTAGATTGATTTACAGAAAATTCAATAAGTAACGGTTTTCCGTGATTTTTTATTAATATATTTTGGTTATCTTTGTTGCGTAATTGAAATTGTTCTTCATGTTTTCTCATGAGGATATAGGGACAATCAAAGTATGTCGTGAGGATATATGTCAATTCTATTAACTGGTTTTATAAGAAAAAAAACGTCCGGAGGTATCTCCGGACGCTTTTGTTTATGACAGATAGATGAGATTAAGCGGCTTATCCTTCTATGTTTTGTACCTCCAATTCCTTTACCTTACGGAAGAGATCGGATGCAAAGATGAAGTCATTCAATTTCTTGTTGCTAGAGGTGAAGATATCGTCCTTACTGCCTTCCCATTCTTTATATCCGTCGTAGATATAGATAATTTTCTCACCTATTCCCATGACGGAGTTCATATCATGAGTATTGATGAGAGTGGTCATATTATACTCATGCGTGATGTCGTGTACCAGTTCGTCAATGACGAGCGATGTTTTTGGGTCCAGACCAGAGTTTGGTTCATCGCAGAACAGGTATTGAGGATTCAGAGCAATGGCACGGGCAATGGCGACGCGCTTTTGCATACCGCCACTGATCTCTCCCGGAAATTTGTCCTTTGCTTCTGCCAGGTTCACGCGGTCCAGACAGAACATAGCACGGCGGGTACGGTCGCGGAATGTATCGTTACTGAACATGTTTAATGGAAACATCACATTATCCAATACAGTCATGGAATCGAACAATGCTGCACTCTGGAAAATCATTCCCATTTCCCGGCGCAATGCTTTCTTTTCCTTCTTGCCCATGGCAAGGAAGTTTCGGGTATCGTATAATAATTCACCACGTTCCGGCGTCAGTAGTCCGACGATACATTTCATTAGTACCGTTTTTCCTGAACCACTTTGTCCGATGATAAGATTCGTTTTTCCGTTCTCAAAAGTGGCGTTGATATCCTTCAATACATCCCTGTCTTCAAATGATTTCCAAAGTCCTTTCAGTTCAATCATCCCATTAAGAGTTTAGTTAATATTAAGTCGGCAAATAAGATAAGCACGCTGCTGCATACTACAGAGTCCGTAGAGGCTTTGCCTACTTCTATGGAACCGCCTTCGACGGTATAACCGAAGAAGGCCGATACACTGGCGATGATAAAAGCGAAGAACAATGATTTGATGATACCACACCAAATGAACCATTCCACAAACATGTATTGTAAACCGTATTCCAGGTCCACCGCCGACATGATGCCACCGAACCAACATGTGGCAAAGGCTCCGATGATACCGGCAAAGATACTGAACGTCACCAGGAAAGGGATAGTGGTGACCATGGCAAAAATTTTGGGTAGTATCAGGTAATTGGCTGAATTGACTCCCATGATCTCCAGTGCGTCGATCTGTTGTGTCACTCGCATGGTTCCCAGCTCTGAAGCGATATTGGAACCTACTTTTCCCGCTAATATCAGACACATGATGGAGGAAGAGAATTCCAATAGCATGATTTCACGCGTCACATAGCCTACCGTCCAGCGCGGCATAAACGGGCTTTCGATATTCAGCTTGATTTGTATGGTGATAACAGCGCCGATAAAGAACGAAATCAGCAACACAATGCCGATAGAGTTCACGCCGAGTTGCCCCATTTCGTTAATGTATTGGCGGAAGAACATACGCATACGCTCTGGTCGGGCAAAAGTACGCCCCATCAACATGATGTATCTTCCGACAGTTTTAAGTGCTTTTATCATGACTCTTAACTATTTTGTCTGCAAATATAGCCCATTTTCAGCTGATAATTGCTACATTTGCCGCAAAATGTGTGAGTGACAAGCTCGTCACTTGTGGTTTTGACAGTTTGTAACTGAAAGAATATGGAAGAAAGTAAAATGGTGCTTCGCACCGAAGACTTGGTGAAAAAGTACGGTAAACGTACAGTAGTGAGCCACGTCTCCATAAATGTGAAGCAGGGAGAGATTGTAGGTTTGCTGGGACCGAACGGTGCCGGTAAAACGACTTCATTCTATATGACCGTTGGATTGATTACACCGAATGAGGGACGTATCTTTCTGGATGATCTGGATATTACGAAATATCCGGTGTACAAGCGTGCGCAAACCGGAATCGGATATCTGGCACAGGAAGCATCCGTATTCCGCCAGATGAGTGTGGAAGATAACATTGCTTCGGTACTTGAAATGACAGATAAGCCTTTGGAATATCAGAAAGAAAAGCTGGAAAGTCTGATTGCGGAGTTTCGTTTGCAGAAAGTGCGTAAGAATAAGGGTAATCAACTTTCGGGTGGTGAGCGCCGCCGTACGGAGATTGCTCGCTGTCTTGCTATTGATCCTAAGTTTATCATGCTCGATGAACCTTTTGCAGGAGTTGACCCGATTGCGGTAGAGGATATTCAGCAGATTGTGTGGAAGCTGAAAGATAAAAATATTGGTATTCTGATTACTGACCATAACGTGCAGGAAACATTAAGTATTACTGACCGTGCTTATTTATTGTTTGAAGGTAAAATCTTGTTCCAGGGAACACCGGAAGAATTAGCAGAAAATAAAATTGTGCGTGAAAAATACCTAAGTAATAGCTTTGTGCTGCGTCGCAAAGACTTTATGAAATAGTGATTAGGGGTAAGTGATTAGTGATTAGCGCAACATTAATCATTTACTCCTAATCACTAAAAACAAAGTCCGCCTGCTCTCTTTTTGAAAGGGAGCAGGCGGACTTGTTTTCTTTTCTCCTGTATAATTAGTATTTCGGAGGTCTTGCTTCTTTCACTACCATGTTACGGCCAAAATATTCGGCTCCATCGAGTTCTTCAATAGCTTTAGCTGCAGCTGCTGCATCTTCCATTTCTACAAATGCGATACCTCTGAAACGACCGGTTTCGCGATCTTTAATAAATTTGACTGCGGTTACAGCACCGTAATCTTCCATGACCTTTTGGAGGTCTGATTCCCTAACTTTGTAGTTAAGGTTTCCTACGTAAATG
>OGCN01005413.1_pt1 | contig 10096 bp, 12 predicted proteins | sample 1570181 | NCBI WGS metagenome assembly OGCN01 (sample SAMEA4370584, study PRJEB24528) | human gut metagenome | reverse complement strand
ACAGAGTAAATTTGTTGGCTGGTGATGCTGGAACAGCTACGGCTCTTGAATTTAATACATCAGCTTCACCGATCATCTTTGATATGCATACTGATGGAAGTAATTTTAAATCATTGATTATTCCTGATGGTGGATATAGAAACCCTGTAACTAAAGAATCTTTTGAGTATGTAATGTGTAAGGATGATATTTTGAGAAATAGACTTCAAGCGAATATGGAAGGAGATAGTATTTTTTCTTTTGCAGTAAATACTGCTCCTAAAGAGATTAATGCACTTTTATCTAAACTAGCAGTAGATAAGGCTGATGTAGACTATTTCTTGATTCATCAGGCAAATCAAATGATTAATAAGTTTATTCAAAAGCGGCTGAAAGTTGATGATTCTAAGTGTATATATAATATCACAGATTTTGGTAATACATCATCTACATCCATACCATTAATGATCATTAGTAAACTTAGAGAAAAGTTTAATGGGAAGAAAATTGTGTGTAGTGCCTTTGGTACAGGTTTGGCATGGGGAACTATGGTTATGGATACATCTACGGACGGGGTTTTTCCTGAATTGATAAGATATGCTGGCGATAAAACAGATAATTAACTCTGTTTACAATTCCAATACATTCCTGCTTTACACGAAGAATAGTAGTGAATGCTGGCTTGTTGATGCGGGAGATGCGGATAAAGTGATAGACGCTATTCCCGAAGGAAAAAAGTTAGTTGGTGTATTGTTTACCCATACTCATTATGACCATATTTATGGTATTAATGAACTGTTGAGGAAATATCCTGAGTTGATTCTCTATACAAATGAATTTGGAAAAACAGCTTTATTGTCACCTAAATTGAATTGTTCACGTTATCACATGGAGGCAGAAGATATCGTTTGCTGTCGGCCAGAGAATATTATTACTATTAATGAAGGGGAAAAATTGAGGCTCTTTACTGACAATGATAGTTTTGTGTCGGTTTATGCGACTCCGGGGCATGATAAAAGCTGTTTATGCTATACAGTAAGTGGCTGTTTCTTCAGTGGTGATTCATATATACCAGGCTTGAAAGTGATTGCTTCTTTTCCTAATAGTAGTCGAGTTGATGCAGAAATCTCTCAGCAACGAATAATACAATTGTCTCGTAACTTAAGTTTATATCCTGGTCATGGAAGCGTAGAATATGGTAGAGAATAACATGGTAAGACTCCTTTTGTTATTGATGATTGTTTTGAATTCTGAGAGTATTAGTGCTGGGAAAGATTCTTCCCCATACATCATTTCTACAAAAAAAATATATACGGGAAAACCCTATGCTTCATTTACATCATTGATTAATTATAAAGGACGCTTTTATTGTGCATTTCGAGAGGCAAAAAAACATTATGATCCTAGTGGAGAAGATGTTGGGATTATTAGAATTTTACACTCAAAAAACGGGAAACGTTGGCAGCCTTTTTTATCGTATAGTGTAGATGGTATAGATTTACGGGATCCAAAACTCACAGTAACGCCGGAAGGAAAAGTTATGCTGTTGGTAGAAGAAGTAAAATATGAGAATAAAGTGGCTGTTTTAAGAAAATCATGTGTCAGCTTTTTCTCTTCCAATAAATCACATACAGAGTTGGTCCCTATAAGTTTTAAACCTAATATGGATTGGAATTGGTTATGGGATGTGTCATGGATAGATGGAATAGCTTATGGCTATATTTATGCACCTTATTTTGCTTTTGTAAAATCTTCTGATGGTATTAACTATAAACTTGTAGATAAACCTGCAATTGATAATTCTCCGACAGAGGCATCGGTGGTGAAGTTGAAGGATAAATTTTTCTCCGTTGTGCGGCGAAAACAGAATGCTTATGTGGGAATAAGTAATGATGGTGATCAATGGCAATGGAAAGATGGAGGTATACGGATCGGATGTCCTAAACTATTTACTTATAAGGATAACGTTTATACAGTTGGGCGTGCCTATAATGGTAAAATGAATTGCACAGCTCTATTTAAGGTTGATCAAACTAGTGGCAAGTTAGTGATGTTGCTTGAATTATCATCAGATATGGATAGTGCGTATCCTGGCGCAGTTGTAAAAGATGGAATACTTTATATTTCATATTATCAAGGAGATTTAATGAAAAGTTCTATCTATTTTTCACGGATAAAATTGTAAGACAATGAATTCTATTTATTCACAAGTAGTCAATCCAAACCAAGAATTTTCTATTGTTGGTGGATTACGTAGTCATGGTGAGCACATACGGATATTGATTTTGGGAGCTTTTGGGTTTATTGGTACAAATATTTTAAAGTTTATTGATGATTATCTTTCTGGACAGTATGAAGTTGTAGTATTTGATAGGACAAATAAGCATCCTAAGGGAGTGAAAATAAATTCTATTTCAAAGGTTTATACTGGCGATATAACATCTACTTTGGACATAGAAAATATATTTAGGAATGAAGCTGAGTTTGATGTTGTTTTGCATTTAGTTACCACAACAGTTCCTGCTGCATCAAATGACTATAGATATGACATAGAAACTAATTTGATTTCTACTATTCAATTATTAGAAATGTGCAAAAAATATAAGGCACATAAAATAATCTATTTATCTTCTGGGGGGGCTATCTATGGTGACATGGCGGATGCTCATTCGGAAAATCAGGTAGCTAAGCCGATATCTTCGTATGGAATAACCAAATTGGCTGTTGAAAATTATATGTATCTTTATAAAAGACTCTTTGACTTAGATTATCTAATTGTCAGGTTGTCAAATCCATATGGTCCATATCATTATTCAACGAAGCAGGGAGTTATAAATATTGCTATACAAAAAGCTTTGAGAGGTGAAAAACTGTCTATATGGGGAGATGGGACAGGGTGTAAAGATTATATCTATATTGAAGATTTTTGCAGAATACTATTTATTTTAATAAATATGAATTACAAGAATGAGATTGTTAATATTGGCTCTGGGTCTGTATATTCTTTAAATGATATAGTTGAAACCATTCATAAACAATTGCCTTCTTTTGGATGGGAATATACATGTTGTCACCAAAGCGATGTAGTCGATTTTACATTGGATATAAGTAAATTGTTATCTATAATAGGAGATGTGAGATTTGTAGCGTTAGCAGAAGGTATTTCTAAAACTTTGGCTTGGCATAAAGACAATAAATTTGTTCTGTAGGTATTATATTAAAAATATTGATTAATGAAAATACTTCATTTAATTATAGATCATCAAGTGATTGAGAGGATGCTTGGGGTATATGAGAATGTTTTTCCATATCATAATGATGTTATTATATTTAGTTTGACTACTAATTTCAAACATTTGCATAAGTATAAAGAATGTCCAGTAATTCTGCGAAATCAAGGTGAAAAAGAAGGAAAAATTTTTGATTTTTCTGATTATACTCATATCATTGCTCATTATTTAACAATGGATATGATTGACTTTATCAAGTCAGCACCCATAGATGTTCATGTTTGCTGGGAGGTGTATGGAGCTGATTTGTATAATCAATTTTTGGAGCCAAATGGTTTTAAATTATACTATACAAATCCTGTGAGATATGACAAATATAGAGTCTTTAGGAGGTATTTGCCATGTTTATTTAAACTGGCTCTTGAAGTTAAAGGGTATGAGTATCAATTTAACTTTCAAATTAATAGACAATTTAAATATATTTCTCATCGAATAAATAGTATTCAACATTGTTGTTATTATGATGCAGCGCTTATAGAACAGTATGCTTCAAGAAAGATCCATTCTTATGAGGTTTTTAATTATTCATTATCAGAAGTCTTAGGAAAATTGATAGATACTCCTTTTTTTGACGGTGATACGATTATGGTGGGTAACTCAGCTTCTTACTCTAATAATCATTTGTATGTACTGAATCTCCTGAAGAGAATGGATTTGAAAGATGAACTGAAATTTACTCTTGTTTTGTCTTATGGTGGTAGCAAACAATATGTGAGTGAAGTTGAAAATGCTTATAATTCCTCTTTTCCTCAAAACGTTGAAGTACTTATAAATTATCTTCCACTCCAGGTTTATAATCAGATATTTCTTAAAGTACGCTCTATGGTAATGTCTGCCTGGAGGCAGGAGTCTATAGGAACGATAATTATGGGACTTTACCTGGGTATTAAGGTTTTTATGTCAGAAAGAAGTCCTTTATATAAGTGGTTTGTGGATTGTGGATTTAACATTTTTGCAATAGAGACAGCAAAAGGAGAGGATTTGGATACTCCATTGTCCACTAAAGATAAGCAACGAAACAGGGAGCTTGTTTTGGAGCGTTATAATGAGGAAAGAATAGCTCGGTCTCTTAAGGAAAACATAGTGGATTAATGGCAGAAACTGGTAAGTCTTTTGTTAAGAAATTTGTGGGTTTTTCTGTTGTGACCTGGATTTCTTTTATTATAAGTTTTTTATCTGCACCTATATCTACACGGCTATTTGATCCTTCTGTGTTAGGTAAGATAAATATATTTAATACATATACCAATCTTTGGGGGATTTTAATTTTAGTAGGATTGGATCAGGCTTATGCTCGATTTTATTATGAACGACCTAATAACAGAACTATTGGATATCTTTTTACATTTTGTTTTGCAGTGACTTATTCTTTGATTTTACTGTTTGTTATTCTTGCAATACCATTTAGAGATTTTTTGTCTCGAGTGATGTTTCAGGAGAAAGACAATTTGCTGTTGTGGCTATTTTTTTTGAGTGTTTTTTGTACTGCTACATTGAGATATTTGAACTTGACATATCGGATGGAGAAGGATATCAAGTTGTATACTATACAAGGTGTCTTAATGGCTTTAGTTTCTAAGGTTCTCTACATCGGGGTTGGTTTTTGGGATTCTTCTTATAAGCCAGCTTTAATAGTGTTGACGATCTCTCATCTTATTCTTGCGTTAGCATTTTTATTCATACAGGGAGAGCGTTTTGAAAAAATAAAAAAGTATGATAAAGAGGCTACAAAAGAAATATTTTCTTTTGCTATTCCATTAATACCTGTTTCTGTATTGATGTGGGCTAACTCTTCTATTCCGCAGATTGTAATGCAAAATACAATGGACTATCACAGTGTTGGTATTTTTACTTCTGCCGTTGCTTTGGCAAACATAATACTACTTGTGCAAGCTGGATTTAATACTTTTTGGGTACCTTATACTTATGAAAATTATAAGACACAAACCGGACAATTTTTTAAAGTTCATCGCTATTTAGTTTGTGTCTTAACTCTATTTGGCTTGTTTATTGTTCTTTCTCAAGATGCTATTTTTTTATTGCTTGGAGAGAAGTATAGGGCTGCCAAGACATTTTTTCCCTTCTTGATTTTGGCTCCGGTCTGTTATATTATCGGTGAGACGACAGGGATGGGTATTGGAATCTCAAAAAAGACTTATTTGAATATAGCTGTGTTTATTGTTTCTGTTTTTGTCAATCTCTTTTTCTGTATGTTGCTACGTATTCCGATGGGAATTCCTGGAATTGCTATTGCTACATCAATGGCGGCTATAGTCTCTATGATTCTAAAAACATACCTTGGCGAGAAACACTATCATGTGGTGGATTCGTATAAGTATATGTTTTTTTCGGTGACGGTTATTACTGCCAGTGCTATCATAACCTTATTCGTGGAAAATGTTTGTGTAAAATATACTCTTTTATTGGGTGCTGCGTTTACTGCGGCGTTATTTTTCAGACATGAGGTGAATGACTTATTTAGATACACAAAAAGCTTTGTTAGGTAGCCAATGTTATATACCTTTTCTCTACTTTTTTGTCTTTTTATTGCGATATGGTATGATATTTTAGGTCAATCAAAATATAAAAATACTTGGTATCATATTTTATTATTTTGGTTCATTACCATATCAGCATTGCAGTTTCAAGTTGGTACTGATGTTCCTCATTATATGAAGGAATATAAGCTGTTTGATGTCGATAACTTTAGATTTTCCGATTTGTTTGAAGGAGGAGAAGATAGACGGCAGCCTGGATGGATTCTTTTGATGTATGTGTGCAGATTCTTCACTGGTGAGTTTGTATTTTTTAAAATAATCCAAGCCGTATTCCTAAATATGGCTGTTTTCTCATTTTTTAGGAGGGAAACCAAGAATGTTTTTTTATGTATATTTCTTTATGCACTTATTAGCTACTTGGTATTAAACTTTAATTTATTGCGCCAGTCTTTTGCTTTAGGTTTTGCTTTATATGGTTATTCCTATTTAAGGAGTAAGCAAATAGCTAAGTATTTATTGTGTGTGTTTGCTGCGTTTATGTTTCATAATTCTGCTTTTATATTGATATTTCCATTGCTTGTTGAGTTCTTGAAATTTAATAAAATCACGCTATGGATGACCTTAAGTTTGATAATTATATTTATTTATTTTCTTTCTACTGTAGATGTAGGTATACTTTTGGCCGACTTTTTTACATCTGGATCTGTTAATTCTAACATCTCTTCTATCGGTTTGGGATATATGCAAAGTGAGGATCTGGGAGTAAGAGATGAATTCTCTATTTTTTCTATAAGACGTTTGTGTATAGCTTTTGTATTGATATATTTTCTTTTTAAATCAAAGGATACTCCATTAGCCTATATGGGATTTGCATATCTGATAATAAATATTTTAGTGAGTATTTTCCCAATTATTTGGCGCTTTAGGATTTATTTTGATATTAGTTATCTGATTATACTTGCTGCATTTATCAAGGAATTTAAAATTCCTAGATTAAAGTGTTTTTCCAAATGGATGTCAATAGCTGTCATTTGTATAATTTCTTATTTTTTCTTAAGCGATTATCTTATTCCCTATGAGGGATCTTCAATGAGGTATATTGATCAATATTATCCCTATCATTCTGTATTTGATCCTATAATAGAGTACAAGCGGTTGAATTATTTTTAATTTACTTTAGATGTACTTTAATGAATAATTGTTGTTTTTGTGAATGTGTTGAAACGAATATATATTTAGTAAATCATATATAATGAATATGTTGAATATTTTGAAAAATAGAAAAATAATTGATTTTATTAATTCACATCCAATAAAATTGTACATTAGCCACTATGCAAATATAATTGCCTATATTAATAAGAAAAAAAACAGAAATCTAGATTTCTTTTATAGTAGAATTCCCAAGAATTTTCAATTTGTATTTAATAACAGGTGTTCACAATACATATTTTGGAAATTGGCAATTATTACTGAACCAATAATATCACTTGTCATTGTAACAATTTTGCTTCTCCCTTTTATAGTGTTGTCTATTATTATTAGAAAAAGGAAGATTACCAATAAACTATATTTATCATATGCTATTCTTCTAAGGAAAAGAGTTGAAATAGCAGACTTGTATTCATCATCGACCGATTGGCTATATCCATTGTTTATTCCTACATCGATGGAAAAGGTTGTGGATAAAAATGTACATAATGTATTTGAGGGTATAAATGTGCTCGATGTCTTTAAGGCCTACTTGTATTCTATATTCACCATATTAATATCTGTCTTTTTTTTGCGATTTAAATATTTATTTAGAAATTATGTTTGTTTTGAGTATTACCTAACAGCTGACTTTTTAAAAAAGTTATCTAATGATGTTGAGATATCATTTGCAAATCAAATAGATCGTTGGGCAATTCTTTTTGATCATGCGCCTCAAAAAAGAAAAGTTCTTTTTCAACATGGAATAGAAATGCCTGAATCTGATTGGCCTATTAAACTTAAAAATATAACTCTTTTATATGCATTGTCAAAAAACGAAGCAAAGTTATTAATAAAGGCCACTATTCTTTCAAAACCGATTGTGAGGATATTACCTCCAACGATTCAACTGACAAATTATAATGTGGAAAATAAATCTAATGTGTTGATAGTTGGATATCCAGCTTATGGATTGTTTGATAAGGAAAGAGATCTAATATATGGAATAGATTTGGACAAGGTAAATCTTTTTTTGAAACTCCATCCTGGGGTGCAAGATATTTCGAAGTATAAAGAATTACAAAGGAAAAGAAATTATATTTTAATAGAAAATGATACTTTTCCGAATGTTGATTTCGTAATATCATATAGATCAACTCTTGCAGTAGAATATGAGGTTTATAATAAATGTGTTTTATTCTATAATGATTATTCGATTGAAGAAATTTGTAAAATAGTAAATAAACAGTAAAATGTCAATTTTTAAAGGTAAAGTTCTTTTGATTACTGGAGGTACAGGTTCTTTCGGTAATGCAGTTTTACGTCGTTTTCTTGATTCAGATATTAAGGAGATACGTATATTTTCACGAGATGAAAAGAAACAGGATGATATGCGTCATGCTTTACAAAATCCTAAAGTGAAATTTTATATTGGTAATGTACGTGATAAGGCTTCTGTTGATGTGGCTATGCGTGGTGTAGATTATGTGTTTGCTGCTGCAGCTTTAAAACAAAAAGGGATCGGGTATCTGATTAAAGAATTCGAATTCAGTCATTGAACTATTTCAAAAAAGTCTTTCGTAACCGGTAATCGGGCTATTGCGGTTGTGTACTGTTCTTCGGAGGGCTCGGATTATTGATTGCATTTATATTGGAATATAAGTATTCCCGGAAAAAATAAATCCTTTCCTGTTTAAAGGAGCCACGTGAAAGCGTGGTTTTTTTTTATATAGGAATAATATAGTCCAAAGTAGATAGAATAAAATTTTAGCCAAAATGAATAAATTGTATAATTCATTTGCTTTTTTATCTAAAAATAGTTATTACCTTTGTTTCGGTACAAAGAGTTGTACCCAAGTTTGTAATAACATGATGTAAAGTTTAATCTTTTTCAATAGGAAGTCGGCAAAACTTTTACGAAATAAGAAAGATGAACTGTATGTCGCGTAGAGATATGTGACCGATACGTTTATCCTCTTATTTCTGGGACTGCCGACTCCACTATTGAGAGGTAGACTATCGGTCACTTCTATATCTTGGAGTGTGGGCATACAATGAAAAAGGTGAAACATGAAAAAAGTATTAATCTGTCTAATCTACTTGCAGAGGGATTATTGACAGTGGTGTGTGAAAAGAATGATCTGGTGTGGACAGTTCCTTTCTCAGTAGAGCTTCATGCGCAAATTGTAAAAGAATTATTGTCGAAATTTAAGATTTCGGATAGCTGAAAAATCGATAAAAAATGCTGTTTGTTTGAGGTTTTTAGGGGGATTTTTTGTATATTTGTAACATGAAAAAGATATCGAAAAACACAGTTTTTATCACTCCGGTACGTCCTACCGAACGAAAATTTATCCTTGATTCTATGATAGCTTCTTTCCGTATAGAAGGGATTTTTATTCCGGAAGCAAAAGTTCAGGCTATTTATGCCCGGGTAAATGAAAAACTCAAAAAATAGTTTCTATAATTCTTTGCATCGGGAGATAATTTTTTTCGCTGACCCGCTGTACGGCAACGACGTAGTCCCTGAAATGTATTTTATCGAACCTTAATCCTTCATAGCCTTGTTTGCGTACCATTAGATTCGCCAGGATACGGGCCGTCCGGCCATTTCCTTCCCGAAAAGGATGGATGAAAAGCAATTCTCCGTGGACGATGGCTACATCTTTGGCTAAAGAAGCCTTATCGGGATAAGTATCGGGTAATTTTTTCAGAATTTCATCTTCAAAAAATTGCATGCTCTGTGGTATAAACAGAGCAGAAGGGAAGAGGAATCCTCCTTTCGACATATTGACCGTCCGGTATCTTCCTGCAAAGGTGTAGAGTTCTTTCAGAGCCAGTTTATGTATATTGCGGATATATTGACAGTCGAAACGAGTGGCGGTAGTCAGTGTTTCGGTCAGCATGATTTCAGCTAACAGGAATCCTTCGAATTCTGCTTCTGCAATCTCCCCGGGACGGGTTAAACCGAGCCGGTTAGGCAGACATTGGCTTTCTTCTTCATTTGTCGTATACTTGCTCATGACAAAATAGCTGAATAGACTGCTGTAAATATAAGTATTTTTCAGGACTTATTTTTCAGATGCTTATCTTTATAACCGCTTATACTTTATTTCCCCGAATTTTGTTTTATCGAAC
>OGCN01005386.1_pt1 | contig 10149 bp, 10 predicted proteins | sample 1570181 | NCBI WGS metagenome assembly OGCN01 (sample SAMEA4370584, study PRJEB24528) | human gut metagenome | reverse complement strand
AGAATTAGGAGAAGATAAAGACGGAATGCTGAAACGGATTTATGAATATGTGAAACGGTTAAAATAGAATTGAAAAATGAAAATAGATAATATACAAAGGAAAAAATATGGACAAAGAAATTGATACTATAAAAAATATGAAAGAAAACGGTGCATTTAAGAAGTATATTGAGTACATAGTATTCCCTTATTATAAGAATTTAGTTCCAGGAACAAAAATTAATCTGGAATTTCCAATAACAATATTGGTAGGGAAGAATGGATCTGGAAAAAGTTCAACTTTACATGCTTTATATGGTGCGCCTTATTGGAAATCATGTGCAGATTTCTGGTTTTCTACAGAAGTAGATCCTATAGAAGAAACTGGTGGAGAGGGAAAAAATAGATTTTTCTATGGCTATCGGGAAGATAAACAATCAGAAATAAAAGAAGTAATGAAAACTCGAATGAGAAGAGGCTCTAAAACAAAAGAAGAAGATCCCGATTATTGGGAAACCTCAAAACCAATAAAAAAGGATGGGATGACTGCACAGACAAGAAACGATCCTGTAAAGAAGGAAGTTGTATATTTAGATTTTAGAGCAGAAGTAAGTGCATTTGATAAAATATTCCATTTTGCAAAAGGAGACATTTCGGGTAAAAAGGATTTGCTGAGAAAACGTTCGAAGTATTTGAATAGGCTGTTTAATGGAGAAGCAATGCGTTTCCCAGGGGCTCCAGATGAAAAAGTAGGTGTTGTTAAAGAACTCAATGATGAAATGAAAAAGAAAATCAGTTCTATTCTGGGCAAAGAGTATGTGAGTATTAAAGTTGCTGAACATTCATTGTTTAAAAATCCAGGTACATCAATTTATGTAAAAACAAAACTATCATCAAGATATTCGGAAGCTAATGCTGGAAGTGGAGAAGTTGCTGTAATTCAGTTGGTAAAAAAGATTGAAGAAGCACAAGAATATAGTTTGATTCTTTTGGATGAGCCAGAAGTCTCAATTCATCCGGGAGCACAGGAAAAACTCAAAGAGTATTTGCTAGAAGTAACAAAGAGAAAAAAATTACAGGTAGTTATATCTTCACATTCGCCTATATTGATTAGAGATATGCCATCAGAAGCGATTAAATTATATATTACAAATTCGCAGGGAAGATTTGAAGTAAAAGAAAATGTTGATTACAGAGAAGCATTTTATGATTTGGAAGATTGTGTATCTGATAAGAAAATAATATTTTGTGAAGATTTTGCTGCAAAAAATATTGTAGAGCAAGTATTGAAAAGAATGGATAAAACTCAATATTTTGATGTGGAATTTAATCCGGGTGGTGAAAAAACATTACTTACAAAATATTTACCAACGTTTGTTACACATGATTTCTTTAAAGAAAGAGTATTTTTAGTATTAGATGGTGATATGCAAACGGATTACGTTTATAATGCAGATGAATTGACTGTGAAACAAGAAAAAGATGTTTCATATATGAAAGAATGTGTGAAAAAAGCATACGGAGTGGATATTCAAGCATATGTTGATGGTGGAAATGGTGGGAAACGAGAAGATCAGGAGATTGATGCATATAAAGAGTACCTTAAATATTATACAGATAGTGTGTTTTACTTGCCAAGTAAATCTATACCAGAAAAAATTTTACTGGAATCTCAATATGTAAAGCAGCAATATCCAAGTATAGTGAACGAAAAAGTAGATATTACGAATGACAATGCGAAAAAGATATTTGCGACCATTTCAGAAGCAGATTATGGAAACGAAGAGCATATAAATGATCTTATACAAAAGTTGTCATATAAATGGAGCATGGAAGATAGCTCAAATAAGAAAAGAGTGGAAGAAATTGTAAATGAAATATATAAGAAATAAGTATAGAGGTGGTAACATTTATGAAATTCAAAGCGATTGATCTGTTTTGTGGAGCGGGTGGATTATCGACAGGATTGAAGAAAAGTGGATTCAGATTATGCTTGGGTGTAGATATTGATGAAAAAGCTTTGAAAACATATAAATGTAATTTGAAACGCACTAAAGTATTGAAAGAAGATATAAAAAAAGTTACTGGAGAAAGAATAACTGAATTAACTGGAATAAACAGACGTGATAATTTTTTACTTGCGGGCTGTCCGCCATGTCAGGGTTTTTCAAGTTTAGGAAAAAGAGATGCAAATGATGAAAAGAATGAATTAGTATATGAATATATTAGAATAATAAATGAATTGGAACCTTCCTTTATTTTAATGGAGAATGTTCCAGGAATGTCTACTGGGGTTGGTAAAGAAATATTTAAAAATGTAGTAAAAGAACTAGAAGAAAATTATCATGTTGAGTATGCTACGTTAAATGCTGCGGATTTTGGTGTGCCACAAATACGAAAACGATTGGTGTTGCATGGAATACGTAATGATGTATATGCTAATTTAGGATTAGATAAAGAAAAGCAAAAAATATTACCGAAGTCAACTCATTCTAAAGAAAAAAAGAAAGGGTATAGAAAATGGGTAACTGTTCGAAAAGCAATATTTGATTTGCCAATACTAGGGGCTGGGGAGAGTTATGATGATGGTATAATAAAAAATCATAAAGCACGTAGTTTATCGGAAACAAATATTGAACGGTTGCAAGAAATCCGACTTCATGGAGGAAATCGTGAAATGATTTCGGAAGAATTACAACTTGAATGTCATAAAAAGGAAAATGTATCGTACACAGACACATACGGAATTATAGATCCAGACAAGCCAGCGCCTACAATTACTTCTGGCTGTACAATTATTTCAAAAGGGCGTTATTGTCACCCGACACAAAATAGAGGATTGTCTATACGTGAAGCAGCAAGATTACAATCTTTTGATGACAAATTTGAATTTCAGGGAAACATGGGCGAAATGAGTTTGCAAATAGGAAATGCGGTTCCTCCTAAATTAGCACAAGCAAGTGGAAAGGTTATTATAAATTATATGGGATTATATGAAGATTATTTGGAAGCCCAGACAAAGGGTGTGATAACACCATGATAACAAAATCCCTAAAAACCACACGGACACAATGGAAAATCTGGATTTCCCCACACAAATCACACGAAAAATCACCATTTGTACACCGCAATACACCGGTCTGATACCGTGAAGGTGGACGTACTGTAGGATCAGGACGTGTTGCTACAATCATCGAGTAATATTCGTGATGGCATTGAGCCGTGCAAATAAGTAAAAAAATACAGGGAAGAGTGCTTGCATTCTTCCCTGTATTTTTTTGCTTATTTATAAGGCGAAATCCCGCGATTGAATGAGTCAGTCGAAAAATCCCACGCTATATCTGATTTTTCTGAATCAAATAAATCTTAAGAGCAAGTTCTATTTCCGTATGTCTGGAGTTATCTCTCAAATCAATTTCAAGTAAATCACAAATTTTCTGAAACCGATATTTCACAGAATTATAATGTAAAAAAAGCTTTTCAGATGCCAGCTTTAAATTCCATCCACAGTTGATGATAGACTGTAGTGTTTCAATCAGGTTTGCATGATGCTGGTCATCGTATTGCTGCAGAGGCTTTACATATTTATCGCAGAATTCAATTGCCTCGTTATTGGATGAAATAGAAAATAATAAGCGATAGATTCCAATCTGATCATAAAAGAACAGGCGGTTAAATTGCTGAATCTGATAGACAGTCTGGATGACCTGCTTTGCCTGTTGGTAGCTGTTGTGAATATTGATAATGTCATCTACATACATTCCAACTCCCATTGAAATAGTAAAAGGAACGGCGCTCAACAGACTGTGCTGGATTTGACTGAATGTATCTGCAAGGGTTTTACGGGCGCTGACAGGCAATTTTCCAGTGATCAGAAAAGCAATAAAGTCACTCTGTGAATAATAAATAGTGGAAGGGAATGCCTGCTTGATACACCTAATAGAAGTATCAAAAATCCGGTCTGTATATTTCTGAAGCTTTTCATTTGTTCCGGTATCCAGATCACGCAGATAATACTTTTTAATATTGTTTATATCGATGATCGCAACAAATCCGCCGCCGTCCAGATCCCAGCCGTATAAATGGGCACGTGTATTGATCTCTTCACGTGTTTTGATGTTGTTAAGCATTAGATCACATACAAAAGAAGAGTAATATTTCTCTTCGATCATCCGGTTACTGATTCGGATCTGCATACGCAGGATAATTACGATACTGGCATATTCGATCGCTGTTTTGTAGATATTGGAGTCAGTATCCGGATATGTCCGGTCAGAACGGTCAGAAAGAAGCATAATATATCCAAATTTCTGCTCTTTATTGACAACGTCGATACACTGATATTTCTCTCGGTATTCATTTAAAATAATTTCATATGATAATCCCTTCAGATAAAGACTATCCTCGCTTACATTTTCAGAAAAATATACTTTGTGGAAAACAGTATCAACATAGGCAGTCGGTTCCTGGATCAGAGTACTCAGTGTCTGCAAAATTTGATGGATAGAGCGGTCATTTATTGCCAGTTCCAGGAAACTCTCGTGAATCTTGGAAGATTCTTTTAGCTGCTCCGCCTGTTTGGATATAATTCCGGACAGGGTTGGATTGATAATGTCGGCAAATGCGTAGATTGCCGGACAGTAGATCAGTGGCAAAGCTTTTTCATCACAAAGCTTTTTGGCATTTTCCGGAATAACCTTTATGTACCGGTCCGATTTGACAATCAGTGCACTGATATTTCTTGACAACAGCTTGCTGATGAAATCAAGAAAAGCATCAGGCGTCTTTTCCAGGGCATAGGTCGTTGTGATCACAACTTCATTTCCTTTTAACCACTGGAAGCCATCCGGAGTATCAACGACGGTTACTGTGGAGATTTCTCTGTGTACACCGAGATTTCCGGAAATAAGTTTTAATCCCTTAATAGTTGGCAGTTGTAATAGTTCTTCGACAGTCATTTTTAGTCTCCTTGTAATAAAATTGTATCTCAAATACAAAAACTGATAAAATAATTATATCACAAATACAAAAAAATGATGTCGAATATAAAAAAATCAAGATAAATTTGTACATGATATATATAGAAAGCAAAGTTATTAAGTTGTAAACTTATCATCAACAAGAGGAAACTGGATAACAAAAAAGGAACATGAAAGAAGAAAGGAAGAGAGTATATGGATTATGTAGAGATTTCTAATTCAATGATAGTGTATTTGCTTTGTGGTATTACTGTAGTAATTGCATTTATCCAGGCTGTTCTTTATATCCGAATGGCAAAGAAAATGACAGTGAAGGCAAACATTCCGGCAACAGTGCCGAAGACAGCATTCAGAGTCGGTCTCATTTCCGCAATCGGACCTGCACTTGGTGTATTTATCGTAATGGTTGGTCTTATGACTTCGATCGGAGGTCCAATGGCATGGCAGAGACTTTCCATCATTGGTGCAGCACCGACAGAGCTTACTGCAGCAACGCTTGGTGCTGAAGCGGCAGGTGCAGAGCTTGGAGGAGCTGGATTTACACTGAAAGTTATGGCTGTCAGCTGGTTCGTAATGGCACTCAACGGAGCCGGATGGCTGGTTGTAACAGGCCTTTTTACACCTGCACTTGAAAACTTAAGAACAAAGATGAGTGGTGGCGATTCAAAATGGCTAGTTGTAATGAGTGGGGCCTGTTCACTTGGTATCTTCGGTTATCTGGATGTCAACGAAATTGGTAAAGGATGGGGAAATGCAGCAGCCGTTGCCGGTGGTATTATCGGAATGGCAATCCTTGAAAAATTTGTAGCAAAGAAAGTTCCAAAAATCAGAGAGTACAATCTTGGTATTGCAATGATCATCGGAATGTTATTTGCAATCATCTATGATATGGCAGTTGGAGCATAGGAGGGTATGATTATGGAAAATAAAGAATTAATGTCAGAATGGAAAAAGAATAGTATTAGAATCGGTACTCCTACAAACCTGCTCGCAGCATTTACATCATTTATACCGGTTATCTGGCTGTGTATTACCTATAACTGCTGGCCGGATCCGAAAGTAGTACTTGCAGGATGGGGAATGGTTGCATTATCATTTGGTGCATTCTATGTTGTTGAACCAATTTCTTACTATGCAGCTCTTGGACTTACTGGTACATACTTAAGTTTCCTTTCAGGAAATATCGGTAACATGCGAGTTCCATGTGCAACAATGGCTCTTGAAACGACGGAGAGTGAACCAGGAACGCTTCAGGCAGAGGTGGCTTCTACAATGGCAATCTGTGGTTCTATTATTACAAACCTGATCGCTACAACAGCAGCTGTTTTAGTAGGATCAGCAGTTGTATCCGTACTTCCAGATGTTATTGTATCCGCTCTTACAAAATATGCAGCAGGTGCAATTTTCGGAGGAACTTTTGGAACCTATGCATTGAAATATCCTAAAGTTGCCATCTTTGGTATGGGACTTCCGCTTATCCTTAAATTTACGATCGCTCCTCCGGCATGGGTACTTATCGTTGTGTCTGTATTCGGAAGCCTTGGATTTGCAAGACTGTTATATGTAAAAGAAAAGAAAACTGCTTAGTGGGAAATGAATAAAAAGCAAAAGATTCATAGAGAAAAGAGGGAATAAGCATGAGTATGTGGAAAGAATGTGAAGGTTTACAGGAAGAACTCGTAAAAATACGAAGAGAGTTGCATCAGATTCCGGAATTTGGTCTTGATCTTCCGGAAACGCAGAAATATGTAACAGATAAATTGGATGAACTCGGAATTCCTTATAAATGTTCAGGAACAGACAGCAGTATCATTGCAGAAATCAAGGGTGGGCAGCCAGGTAAGACGGTTGCACTTCGTGCAGATATGGATGCACTTAAGATTACGGAGGCAAATGATGTCGATTATAAGTCCAAACATGAAGGCCTGATGCATGCCTGTGGACATGACAATCATATTGCAATGCTTCTTGGAGCCGCAAAAGTTTTGAATGCACACAAAGCAGAAATTAAAGGAAATGTAAGACTTCTGTTCCAGACCGCGGAAGAATTATCCAAAGGCGCAGAGATTATGATCAAAGATGGTGCAATGGATGGTGTAGATGCTGTATTTGGACAGCATATCGGAAGTATCATCAACAAAGATATCCCTGCAGGAAAGGTAATTGTTACTCCTGGATGCTGTATGGCGTCATTTGACAGATTTGTGATCCATGTAAAAGGAACAGGTTGTCATGGCTCTACTCCGGAAAAAGGAACAGACCCGATTACAATGGCGTCTCATATTGTAATTAACCTGCAGGAAATCATTGCACGTGAAGTTTCCGCAGTAAAAGCTGCAGTTGTAACAATTGGTTATTTCCATGGTGGTGTTGCTTATAATGCAATTCCAAGTGAAGTAGAAATCGAAGGAACGATCCGGGCACTGGAAGAGCCAATAAGACAGTACCTTGCAAAACGAATTGAAGAGATTGCAAAGAGTACAGCAGCAACATTCAGAGGAACAGCAGAAGTTGAGATGGACTGGGGAGCACCTCCGGTAATCAATAACGACGAGATGGCAGCACTTGTAACTGAAGCCGCAAAAGAAGTTGTAGGTGAAGAGGATGTTGTAAGTAAAGTTCCAGCACCAAATATGGCAGGAGAGGATTTTGCATACTACCTACAGAAAGTACCCGGAGCATTTTTCTTCCTTAGTTCTTCTAATCCGGTAAAGCATACTGATGTTCCTCATCATAATCCACACTTTAATGTAGATGAAGACGTGCTCTACAAAGGATCAGCAATGTTTGTAAAGATTGTAGAAGCTTATCTGAAGTAGTATAATAAAGCAAAAAAGGCAGGATAAGAGTATGAATGCACAGATGATGATTTTATTGTATGCGGTACTATTGTTTGTAGTGATCTATTTTATGATGGTAGTTCCGGGAAAGAAAAAGAATAAAAAAATGCAGGAACTCCATGATTCGATCAAGGTTGGAGATGAGGTTCTTACAATGGGAGGGATTATCGCAACAGTAAAAGAACGAGATGGTGAAATCCTTACAGTAGAGATTGATCCGGAAAAAGAAATCTGTATGAAAATTCTGGTCTATTCTGTATCTACGATTCGTAAATAAGAGCTAAGAGCAAAGGGTGTTTTTCTGGTATATTATAGAGAAACACCCTTTTTAGTATGTTAGTGTACAAGAAAAACTGGATAATCAAAGTTTTTGAGGGTTTGCCGAACTAATTGAGGGTCAGTCGTGAGGGGCTGGCCCTTTTAGAATGCCAGTTTTTGAGGGTTTAGTTTGAGGGGCTGGTTTGAGGGACAAACTTGAGGGGCGAGTTTGAGGGTCTGGAATAATTCCAGGCCCTCTTAAATAATTAGTCAAAATCATATTCGTTGGGATATGGGATATCATTATCTGATAAGATTTTTGCAGTGTTTGAATATATTTGTATTGACGTTCAATTTCAATCCAGTTGCCATGACATAGTGAGTTTTCCTCTTCTAATTCATAACATGTAAGTTCATAATCTGTCCAAAGTGGACAGGAATGATTCTTGCTAAAAGCACAATGGTTTTTCATAAATTCCTCCTAAAAATCATCCTCTTCTAAATATAGAACAGGGTTGTAATTCGTGATACCGTTTAATACAGGGACTGATCTTGTTGCATATAAAAAGCGATTTCTAAAATGCTCGAAGTTGCGGAAACCTCTGCCAAGTCGTTTTAAATCTTTAATTTTTCTGTTGATGGATTCAATAGGTCCATTTGATAATCGGCTATCATAGATTCTTCCATTACCGATTTTTTCAACCATAATAAATGAGTTGATAATGGAAGATTTATATTTCTCTAAGAGAGAAGCGAATTCACGAAATATCTCATGTCTTGATTTCCGGTATGTTTCAATCAATTTCTCCAATTCGATTTGAGCCTGCGAAGGATTACCGCCATTTCTGGCATTGAATTGAAGATAAAGTTCTTTTAGGTCTCTGAACTCTTTTAGTTTATAGTCTATGCGAAATAACGCATCTTCATAATCATATGTGTTCATGAGTGCATGGAAATGCGGATCCATACGTGGATCAGTATGATATCGAATATTTGATTGATTACATAGAATAAGCCAACGGTATTTCTGAAGCAGGTAAACTTCATCAGATGGTGGAAGAGATACCGGCACTTGCTGTTCAAGAGACAGTTTATCCTGGTATTCACGATCACGCTGACGGAACTTCTTTAATAGCTGACGAATATAATTATCAATCATACGAGTAATCCATTGAATGACATGAAATGAATCTACGACAGAAACTGCATTGGGAAAATATTTTTCCACATAAGAAATGTATGGATTATACATATCAGAGATAAGATACTTCACTGCAAAGCGTTCCTCAGTAGGGATTGAAGTAAAGTAATCTGCTGGTTTACGGTTTGGGTGGTCTGATTGCTCCATTTATCTTTGTAAAATTGATTGATATGCTGTTAGTGTTGTTTGGGTTGGCATAAGGAGGCTCTATGATGAAAATATTAAAAAATGTATTGCCGAAGTCAGCAATTATCTTTTTGATTTTTACTGTGATTTGTGGCGTAGTTTATACGGGCATTGTGACGGGAATTGCACAGCTTATTTTTCCTGACAAAGCCAACGGAAGTATTATAGAAGTGGATGATAAAAAATATGGCTGCGAACTTTTAGGACAGAAATATACCGATGAAGCGCATATGTGGGGACGCATTATGAATATTGACGTATCCACTTACAAAGATGAAAACGGTAAAACGCTGATGTATGCAGTTCCATCCAATCTTTCTCCTGCAAGTGAGGAATTTAAAGATTTGGTTGCCAAGAGGGTGCAGATGCTTCGTAAGGCAAATCCCGATATGGAGGAAACAGCCATTCTGGTTGAACTTGTGACCTGTTCCGGCAGCGGACTTGATCCGCATATCTCCCCTGCGGCGGCTAAATATCAGGTAACAAGAATTGCAAAAGCAAATAATATGAGTGAAGAAAAAGTCAGAGCTATTATTGAAAAATGCACTGACAGTAGATTTTTAGGTGTTTTTGGAGAGGAAGCAGTAAATGTTCTGAAAGTCAATTTGATGTTGGACTGTATCCTGTAACGAGTGCTCTCAAAAGATTTCAGACTTCTGCTCATCTTTATACAATCTTAATTTCAAAACAAACTTACTTACGCCCA
>OGCN01005384.1_pt1 | contig 10150 bp, 13 predicted proteins | sample 1570181 | NCBI WGS metagenome assembly OGCN01 (sample SAMEA4370584, study PRJEB24528) | human gut metagenome | reverse complement strand
ATGAAAAAAAGGCTGCTACATTTCTGTAGCAGCCTGATATTGCCTAACCCTATTCTGTCTCGTAATTTAAACCGATGGCTAAAGATGCTTCCACAACAATACACTTCTTCAGCTCATCGATCAGCTTGTCCCTGTTTGCATCAGGAAGAAACTTAGCGATCAGTTCACCACGCTTGATCTTGTGAACGTAGTAAATCTCCTCTTCCCAATTCTCGTCAGTGTCAAATACGGAATTAAATAACTTACGGTCCTTGTCAAACTCACCAGTTAATTTCTTGAGAAGCACTTTACGCTGGTCAGAATCAGGCTGTCTGTGCAGCTGATCTAAAAGCTGTTCAAGTGTCATCTCGAATGTGTAATCATCTGTTGCAATTGCCTTCAACATTGTTTCCAGCTTAGGCGTTAGCTTGTAGTGTGTCTCGGTTGTCTCTGTGACATTTTTCTTATAAACACCATTCGAGAGCCACTCTCGCAGTCTGTCTGGATTGACTAAATCTAACTTCTGCTTGTCCGAAATAAAGACGCTTCCTACATCGCCAAAGAACTGACAGTACTGTTTGCTTCTATTCTCCATCAGTGAGATACCTCTACTCTGCAGTTCTGCCTTGTAAGCATCGATCTTCTTACTTGTGCTTAATCGAACTTTGTCAAGCTCAATCAGTGTGTTTACCAGCTGCTCGTCTGTTAATTTGCTTAAATCAATTTTCATCCTTTTCATCCTTTCGCTTTAGCTAAACAATCCTTGCAGATGCCTTTCCCGCGCATCAGCTTTACTCTTTCTGTTCCACCGCAAAATACGCAGCGAGGCTGTCTCGGCCGCATGATTACAACACCATCCTTCACCTCAACCTCGAATATATCCTTCTTCTGGTATCCCATCTCTCTTCTGAGCTGTGCTGGGATATTCACCGATCCACTATTGGTCATCTTCCTGTACAACATAATCCTACCTCCTGATTTTGGATTTTTACATAAAAAAGACTACCGTTGTTACGCGGTAGCCTCTTAATTATTTCTTCGTTTTGTTTTCTGCGTATCTTCTGATTCACATCGCAGCATCATTCTTTGTCATAGAAAACTTCTCACAGAGCTCATTCTCTATCTCTTTGCCATTAACTTTGAGTTCAACTAGTAGATCTATGGCTGTTAGAATTTTCTCCTCCTCAGCTCTCAGCTTTTCATCCTCAGCTCGCTGTTTTTCTCTTTCTTCTTTCAGCTTTTCTTCCTCGGCCTTGGCAAGTTCAGCTTTTACTTTTCGTAACTTGTCATCGAACTCGCTACGCATAATCTCAGCTCCTTCTGATGTGGTTAAATAGGCGCCCAAACTAATGGGCGCCTGCATGGAGAAAACTAACATTGATTGGCTAAACCAATCAGTCCGGGTGACAGGATTCGAACCTGCGACCTCATGGTCCCAAACCATGCGCTCCACCAAACTGAGCCACACCCGGGAAAAGGGGCAAATCACTGCCCCTCAACTTCCTCTTCAATGACTTTATTCTCTAAACCTGTAACGTTGATATTCCTTGTGACCTTAGCGTCGTAAGTATTGGCCTTGATGATCTCACCAACATCAACACCAGTTGCTTCTTTTACAGACTCCATCACTTTCGCTAAGACTACTGGAACGTTGCCAGCCATGCCAGAAATACCGTCTGAATCCCCGCCAATAACTGTAACCTTATCAATGGCCGAGATCGGCTCCGCGATAGCCTTGGCCATCTCCGGAAGCACATTAACCAGCATCTCCAGCGTAGCAGCCTGACCGTACTTAGCCATAGCCTCAGCTTTCTTGTCAAGAGCTTCTGCTTCAGCTAAACCTTTCTGCCGAACTGCCTCTGCCTCTGCTAAACCTCTCTTACGAATGGCTTCAGCTTCTTTTTCCTGTTCAAACAGTTTAGCCTCAGCATCTTTCTGTCTCTTGTACAGATCGGCATCAGCTTTCTGCATCTCAGCGTACTTCTCGGCCTCTGCTTTCTTACGAACTTCTGCGTCGAGCTTCTTCTCTGTGACTTTAGCTTCTTTTTCTTGAAGTTCGATCTCCTTCTCACGCTTTGCAATATCTGCTTCCTGAGTTTGGATCTCGATATCCTTTCGAGATGCCTGCTCCTGAATTGAGTAAGCTGCATCAGCCTTAGCCTTCGCTGTGTCTTCGGTAGTCTTTAATGCAGCCTGCTTTATAGAGAGCTCATTCTCTCGCTCTGCAATCTCTTTCTGAGCCTTCACTCGCTCGATGTTAGCTGCGTTGTCTGCCTGCGCCTTAGCGATAGCAACCTCTTTCTCTGCGTTGGCTTTTGCAATTGATGCAGACTTACGGATCTGCTCGCGGTTGTCGATACCTAAATCATCGATCAGTCCATCTTTGTCTTTGATATTCTGCACGTTGAAAGATAAGATCTTGATACCAAGCTGTGCGATATCACTCTCTGCGTTAGCCTTTACCTGTTCAGAGAATTCTGTCTTATTCTGGCAAATATCTTTCAATTCCATAGTGCCAATAATCTCACGGAGATTACCCTGTAAAGATTTAGAGATTGTTTCTTTAACATCATCTGGCTCTTTATTCAAAAAGTTTCTCATGGCAATCTCCATGACATCTGTCTCAGTATTAACTGCGACTTGCGCAATTGCATCAACCCGAATATTGATAAAATCCTTTGTTGGGATAAAATCTTCGGTCTCGATATCAATGTCAATCTGCCCAACATTCATCCAGTCAGTACGCTCTAAAAACGGTATTTTAAAGCCAGCTCTACCTAAAAGTACTTTAGGTTTATCCCGCAGACCAGTGATGATAGCAGCTCTGTTAGGCGGCGCCTTTGTGTATCCTAAAGCCAGGATCACGACAAGTGCACCAGCAATTGCAAGAATAATTGGCATAGTGTAACCTCCTAAATTAAATAGTGGGGTGACGTTAGCCACCCCTTATGAAAAGAGAGAAACTCCCCTGAAAGAGAGTCAGCCCAACAGTACATCGAGCTGAGCGGGGCTAGCCGGATTCGAACCGGCGTATCAAGGAATCAAAGTCCCCTGCCTTACCTCTTGGCTATAGCCCTACAAACAGGCGGGTTGTCTAAGCCCGCCTCAGCAAGTCAATTTTTCGCACACGGCTTAATGTGAACCGTTTGGGAGGTGTACACCCCAGCGTGCTGTCATTGGTGCGGCGACCAACAGGTCCCGCGCTGTGTAACCGGTAACGCTCGCTGTCACATTACCAGTCTTTCTCTGAGGCTAAACCTCACTATTGGTTGGGGTTACAGAGTTCCAACACAACCAGTTTTAGAGGTCACTCTGCGACCTCGTCATCAATCTCGGTGAGCACTCATTACTCACCGTACGGATTTTTCCCGGCTGGGAAATCCTTACCCTTACTTTACCGGCAATCAACTCACGGGCATCTTTTAGATAGGCGTGCCCTGCCTTGCGCTTCCGTTCCGCGGATGCCATGTCCGCGTGGGTACGCTAACCCTCACTACGCTATTTAGCGAGCGATCTAAACCCGCCTGGAAAGCCACACCAAATTCTGGAAATTATTGAAGGTAACTTCCAACCCTTTTACCCGGGTGGCTACCTGCTAGCCGGTAGCCAATGCACCCGAAGGGACTTGAACCCTCACTCCGTAGAAATGGATCCTAAATCCACCGCGTCTGCCTATTCCGCCACGGATGCAGAAGGAGGAGCAGTTTCCTGCCCTCTTTTTTAACATTTTTGTATGAGCCCAGATTTTGTGCCTTTTGGTTCATAATTTTATTAGTGGTGCTAAACGTCTTCCTTTAGCTCAATACATGCCTGTACTAAACTGTCATATTTCGGTCCAGAGCCATCTTTAACCCATACTGTAAAGTCTAAGTCAAGCTTACCGTATACTACTATAGCAATCAATGTGGCCACATCCTCAATTTTAATGCTCTCTCTGTATACAAATACACCGCCTTTTTGATCACTGTATGGTGTGTCCATCATAACTTTGCCATGCTCGCCATGCAATTCCTCAACTGGATTAAGTTTTGCAAACTTCTCCATAGGTGCATCATCTTTTGCAAGTACTTTAAGCGCTTTTAAAAGAATAATCATTTTCCAGGATTCTATATCGACGCTCCTCTGGCCTTTCAGTATCTACAAAATCATCAGAGAGCTCCTCCACGTCTGCCACAACAATTGGCCCACCATTCCCGATACAATACTCCTTGTAGCCGGTCTGCTCCATTAACGTCATCTGCTTGCTCTCAGGCTTTGTGGTCAGGCTGCTCGATTGCTGGCATCTGTTTGCTTTCAAGTTTGTTACGAAGCTCTCTAAAACAATGTGTGTACCGTCCACGCACAGTATCAATTGTTTCTGCAATAATCTCCCCTGTGTAATCTTCTTTTAGCTTTGAGCTAATGCGAAGCATCTGGAGCCATGCTGGATTTTGAATTAAATTTCTCTCGTAAGCTTTCTGAATAATTGCACGTTTATCATCCGGGTCTAATCCGGGTAAAGCCAATCCATGTCGAATTACTGCGCACGCAGCCTCAAATGTCATAATAAAATGATAAGCGACCTCGCTATTACTGGTGGCATAGTGTAAACTTATCAATGATGCTCTAAACTTATCAAATTCTGTCATTACCATGGCCACCCCCCTATTGCTGGATCATTCACTCTGTACAGATCTCCAAGCTCCCAATCTTCTAGCTCGTCTTTCACACTGCTGTAATCAAGCTGTTTCACTTCCCCATGGTCAAAAACAAAGATACTTACATTACCACGCTTGAATCCTTCGGTGAAAGTGTCTAAAAAGTCGGGTGAATGAGTGCTGACAAAGCATTGATCGAAAATAGTAGACTGCTGAATCCAGCGTCCAACAACCTTCTGCCAAGCAGGATGCAATCCTGCCTCTACATCGTCTATAGCTAAAAGGTCAAACTTATTATCTGGTGAGAAAAGCAACCAAGTAAGTAACATAGCTCGTAATGTCCCATCAGACAGTTCACTCTGGCTAAACTGCTTACCATCAAGTGACAGTTTGAAGCATACTTTGTTTTCTATGACGGTTGTGCATACATGATTGAGATTATGCATCAATTCTTTCAGTTTCTTGATGTAAGCATAATTGCTATTATTCCAATGTAGTGCATTTACAAACTGAGGTACACTTCCAGTCCACACACCATTGTAATTTACAATAGGTTGCGGCTTTCTTATTTCGTCTAAATTGATATGCTGGCTCTCGTATAGTAATGATGGATGCAATCCCTTAAGAAACAATGATTTCCCGGAATTATTTGGTCCTATTAGAACATTTACTTTGCTGAATCCGTTACTACTTGAAAAGGCATTTAATCGCTGCAAAGTGCTCATTTTGCTAAACCTCCATAAACTATGTCTCTTTGTAATCGTTCGCATGCTTCTACGGAGTCTGTCTCTACGCTCAAGCTGAACGATCTTCGTATAGAGCTTTAATAGCTGCCTTATAGGTAAAATGCATACGCATAGTACACTGGCTGCCAATCACGACTGACATTAGGATTTCATGTCTGTTGTATCGTAAATTTTCTCCGCTATTATGTATAACAATCTTCCGCAATGTTCCAGTGTTCTGCACTTTCATATCGTGCACAATTGCATCTGCTAAACCAAGTAGTATCACAAATTCCTGTAACTCAATACGTGTGCGTTTCTTGCTATTAAGTCTGATCCTGTATGGATCTCCTTCGTACCCTGGCACTGAGATCTTGTATTCCATGTAAAACCTCCTCTCAAATTAAATAAGGGGCTGAAATTCAGCCCCTTATAGCGTCGTTCCTATAATTTTCTCTATCCGTCCTGTGCAAAGGCTAAACACATCTTCCACCCTAATATCTGTTGGTGCACCTAGTCCACTTCCAAGAAAATAGATGTGGTAATTTTCGCTCTGTTAGCAGGTCCATATGGTAAAGATCAAAGGCGTATGCTAAATCGTCTTCTATGGAATCCTTCCCATTTACGTATTCACTTGTAGCATCCTGCAGTGCACAGATCATACGACAGAAATTGTCGGATACGCTACTACAACGTCGCTCAATAACCTCAGAGTACCGGTACCTATCAAGCGTGTAGATAAAAGCTTTGCATAAGATTCCTCGCCCTCTAATAGTAATCCATTGTCTGTCCATAGAAGCCTCCTTTACCATTAGAATAGTCTCCTGCGCCTAGCAACCTTCTTCCTCAACCATTCCTCTACACTTCTTTAGATGGTTAGCTAGACCATACTTAAGAATCGTGGTGTAGCCATCACGATGTAGAATATCCATATAATGCCGATTATCAATCTGCTTTAATGCCTATCTGCAGTTTTTCTCTAAGCTTTCAGGCGCTACGCTGCTTGTACTTAAATCAGACCGCGATGAGATCTCATTAAAATAATCACAATGCGGTAGCCATGATGTTAGTGCATCATGGCTACCATTCAAAATAGATTCATGTTGTCTATTTTTTTTACTTTCAGAATCCCAAGTTTCTCCAAATAATGGTGCTATCAATTTAAGCCCAGTCTCAAGACTTTTCTTTTCAAGAAAATAATTTTTAATATACCTTGTTTTTGATTCCCATGTGGTAATTGTACCAGCAAAAAGGGCTAAACGCTCATCTAATTCAATGTCATCTGGAAGCATATTTATCAGAACGACTATATCACGGGTTTTAGGATATCTTATGCCATTTACTTCCAGATGATGTTTTAAATATATCTCCAATGTTTGCTGTAGTAAGTAGCCTGTTAGATTTAAATAAATATCATCAATTTCGATGTGGCTATAATTCATCTTTGCTGCACCGAAAAGAGCATGGGCTCTATCCAATAATGTTTCATCTTTCATACACACAAACCCCCTTTTCTTCAATCTCAGCTAAAAGTGCTTCATCAACAGTGAAATTTGTCCAGAAATCTACTGCTGCTTCTATTCCAGCAAACGAAAAATGTAGTAGATCTTTTTCTTCTTCAAAATACGCATCAATATCGCTCCATGGATTGCATTGTGCTGTAACGGAGCTGCCAAAAATGATAATCCGTTTAACATTATGATCATTTTTAGCCCCCTGTACTAATCTTAATACATCCGCTTGTTGCGTTGGAAAAATATACTGCTGATTTTTAAATCTTTCATTAGTTACACATTTCCAGCTATGTCTCATAATCATCACCTCAGTTTAATTATAGCGTGTATTTTACATCTTGTCTATAATCATACTCACCTCCTGCTGGAACCCCCTAAACGTAAAAAGGGCATCCCCTTTAGGGATGCCCTGGAGAACCAAAGTTCTCAGTGGAGCTTCGGGGACTCGAACCCTGGACCGTCCGGTTATGAGCCGGATGCTCTGACCAACTGAGCTAAAGCTCCGTATGTAAACTGCGGGTAACGGGAATCGAACCCGTATGGTGTTTCCACCCTAGGATTTTAAGTCCTATGCGTCTGCCTATTCCGCCATACCCGCTTGCTAAGGTGATGCTCTGCACTGCAAAAAAAGGAGGTATTGAGAATTGTTTTCTTTACATCACCTTATTATTTTTGTATAACCTTGCTAATTTAACCTTTGGGTTTGTAGAAGCCCCAACAGCATGCTAAACTCAATTGGGCCCGAGTATAGGAACCCCTGATAGTAGTCTGCACTGTATTGCTCAACAAATTTCCTGGTCTCCTCTGTCTCGACGCCTTCTAAACAGATCTTCATACCGAGATTATGGGCCAGCTCAGCTAAACACCGAATAATTGCCTGGCTACGCTTACTCTCTAGTACATCAAAAACAAACTCCTTGTCCACTTTAAGCTGATCAATATGGTATCGCTTAATTATTGCTAAAGATGACTCCTGTGTACAGAAATCATCAAGCACTATCTGCACTCCAGCTTCTGTCAGGACAGCTAAACTGACTGCCATGTTGCGGCTATCGTACCTTTCACGCTCAGTGATCTCTAAATGTAACTGCGACGCAGGGAATCCCGCTTCATTTAACTCCTGGATAACTTGCTGAGCAAAATGTGGCTCAGCAAGTTGCCTCCAAGTAACATTCACATTGATAAAGAAGCCATCTCTTCCAATACTTGCAATGTCAGTTATGGCCTTGTGGATAATCCAGTCACCTAGCCTTATATAGCACCCAAAATGTTCCAAATCAGCAATGAACTCATCAGGGTAATGTGTGATCCCATCGTCGTCTTCCCACCTTAATAGCGCTTCTGCCCCGGCTATCGTCCCGTCTCTCTTAACTATCGGCTGGTATACCAGTCTAAACTTGTCCTGTTGTTGCTGGATAGAGTCTATGATCTCGCTAATCATGATGCTGCCTTTGCTAATGATACAAATGAATTTGTGCTTATACTCTCACCATTGTAAATCACATTTCCGATCTGGTAGAAATCGTCAATACCCACATACATGATGTCAGAGCTGCCATCTGAAACCAGAGGTACATCAACGTAGCCACTAATAGTCTCGCCAACACCCCTATTGTACAGACCGTCTAAAACACACTCAATGTATCCCGACTTACTACTACTCTTGCTGCTAAATACACTAAAGCTAAAGTATGCTCTAGCGAAGTACGAGCCCTGACAATAGTATAGGCTGCTGGGATCGCAAATAACCTTGTTGCACTTGATCCTACTTCCGTCGTTTCTCACATTCTGCACATAGGTCTCTAATTTCTCTCGGTACTCGTCAGGCTGATAAATCCCGTCGTACTGTAAGTCCATCATAGAAGAAACCCAGTCCTCGCCGATAGTGGTGTAATCTACACTAAACCGAAGCTTTAAAGCATCTTCAATCTTCTGGCACCAGCCAACAACTGTTGCTGTGTCAAGTGTGGTCTTGTCATCCTCCAGTATACCACTTACTCTCTTGCCTGATCCGGTACTTGCCGGATCAGCTGCCTCATCTGTCTTTATTGTCTCGTAAAACTGTGGCTTGTTGTAGTAAGAGTTAGGAAAGCTCTCCAGTATGTATTTGTATTCCTTGTATGATTCCGGCAGATCTGTGTTTCTTGTTACCTGCCCGTCTGCGCTGATAATCTTGCACAGAGATTGATCTTTCAGTCTCTTTAATGCAAGCTTAGCATTCTCTAAACTGATTGGCATAGCCGGCATAAGCCTCCGTGAAGTAGAAAATGTGCCTAAACTATCACCCACGATTATCCCTCGCACAAAACACTTAACCAGATCATTCTGATAGTCAGAGTCCTCTAAGTCTTCGATCCTGTTGTATGTAATAACATTCTTGTATTTTGTGGTGGAGTAAGACCCTCCGTAAAGTCGCTCGTAAACTGCATTGCAAATGCGTGCTGCGTCATCTGTTGTGATGGCTGCGCCGTAGTCTCTAAATTGATACTCGTCAATAATCCCATTTGCAATTGCTGCATCAATGGTTGGACTTAAACCTGCCACAGTGCAAGCGTACTTAATAAAATTACCTGCACTTACTCTGTCCTGTCGCATTGTAAGTGTCCGGTACTCCAACGTGTCAACATCACTTGAACTGCCATTCTCGTCAAATGCGGCTATCTTAAGTACAGTGTCGCCATTTAGCTGAATTTGGCCAGTGTACTGCTTTGAAGTAATAGTTGGGTCGGTACCGTCTGTCGTGTATCGGATTGTTCTCCCACTTGGATCCATCAGAGTGATAATTTGATCCTGGGAGTAAATCCCAGGAGCGCAGTTTGCGACAATACCACTATCGGCACTAACAGTGATCCCTGCCATTAAGGTGCCTAAACCAATAAGTGTAAGTAGTTTCTTTACCCTCATAGTGTTTACCTCCTAAACCTGTTTGAACATGATGCCATAGAAAACATCGTTTGCGTCGTATCCGAGTGTTACCTTGAAACTGCCTTCTCCATTGATGAACTTATCTGAGTCTCTGTAGTAGATATCATCAAACGCATGCAAGTTGTAACTGCCAACTGCGATCTGATTCGTGAATCCACTTCTGTTAGCTTTTGTGATCACTCGAATAAAAACATTCTGGTCATACAGCTTCTCAATAAGGTGTCGCACTTCTTCCCCGCTAATCGTCTGTCCGTCGTATTTCGTAATGTCGTAATTTACCACTTCATTAACTGTGGTGATTGCTGAATCTGCGGCCTTATTTGTTGAAGTATTAAGCATCCCAGAAATAAAAAGGACAATCGTGATCACC
>OGCN01005378.1_pt1 | contig 10162 bp, 6 predicted proteins | sample 1570181 | NCBI WGS metagenome assembly OGCN01 (sample SAMEA4370584, study PRJEB24528) | human gut metagenome | reverse complement strand
TTCTGAATTCTTTCGACTCAAAAATCGCCCTTAACAATCAGCTAAATGATTATTTAGCCAACTTGTGTGAAACGATTGCCAGTAGATACTGTAATGACAGAAATTCACGTCTTCGAGATATCTGCTATCAGGTTGCTGACCACGTCGATTATGACAACGCGAATCAGGAGACTTACGTTTCGACTGAGTCACTAATGCAGAACAAGGGCGGACGGCAACTGGCGTCTTCGCTCCCAACAACGGGCAAGATTACACGGTATAAAGCCGGCGACACTCTGATTTCTAATATTCGGCCCTATTTTAAGAAGATATGGTACGCCCCGTTTGAAGGTACATGTTCGGGTGATGTCATCGTTTTTAGAGCGAATGATCCCAGCAACGCGCCATATCTGCATGCATGCCTGCGGCAAGATTCATTCTTTGACTACGTCATGCAAGGCGCGAAGGGAACAAAGATGCCCCGTGGTGACAAAAACAAATGATGGAGTTTAAGGTTGCTAGTTCATGCAGTGCGGAAGATTTGATCCTATTAGATTCCGTAATAAAGCAAAGATCTGATAACGATTCAGAGATAACAAAGCTCCAAAAACTGCGCGATACGCTGCTTCCCAAACTTATGTCTGGCGAAATCGACGTTTCGAAGATTGACCTCACGCAGCTAACAAATAATCATTTGTTGGTGCGCGGGCACAATGTTCCTAACCGTTATTGGAAGGAACACCTATGGAAACCATTATTAATAACGTTCTGTCGCAGATGCAGAACATGCTTGATCCGTCACAGCTCAAACATTTGGCCGAAGTGCTCAGAGTCACACTGCTGCCAGTTCAGGAAACATCAGTGCCGCAGAATCTGTTGACGTTGTTTCTAACGGCAAAAGAGGTCGAAGGCTGCTCGCCGAAAACCATTGCTTACTATGAAAGCACGCTTCAGCACATGACCAAGGCCCTTACTAAGCCTTACACGCGGATAAGCAGCGATGATTTGCGCGAGTACCTCAACAGATATGAGAACGAACGTCATGCGGGCAAGGTCACTATCGACAACATTCGGCGCATTATGTCAAGTTTCTTCGCGTGGCTTGAGGACGAGGATTATATCGTCAAAAGCCCCGTAAGGCGCATCCACCGAGTGAAGACCGCTGTAATGGCTAAGGAAGTCCTGAGCGACGAAAATCTGGAAACTCTGCGGGACCGATGCGGCACCTTGCGGGATCTCGCCATCGTGGACATTCTCGCCTCCACGGGCATGCGAGTAGGCGAACTGGTCGGCTTGAACATAGCCGACGTGAATCTTCAGGAGCGGGAATGCTTGGTCACAGGCAAGGGAAACAAGCAACGTCCCGTCTATTTCGATGCCAGAACAAAGCTCCATCTCACCGCATACCTGCAATCACGTAACGACAGCAATCCAGCGCTATTCGTCGCTTTGAATGGCGATGGTGACCGTATCAGTATCGGTGGCATCGAAAGTCGCCTCAGACAGCTCGGCAAAGATGCCGGCATTCATCGAGTTCATCCGCATAAGTTCCGCCGCACGTTGGCCACGCACGCCATCGACAAGGGAATGCCGATCGAGCAGGTGCAAAAACTGCTCGGGCATGCGAGAATAGACACGACTATGCACTACGCCATGGTCAACCAGAACAACGTGAAAGCTTCACACAGAAGGTATTTAGAATGACACGACTCGGGGATGTTTGCGCAATTCGCTACGGGAAAGATCATAAAAAACTTTCAGATGGCAGCATTCCCACTTATGGTTCTGGCGGAATCATGCGTTACGTAGATACAGCGATCTGCGAACAGCCTTCTGTGCTCATTCCTCGAAAAGGAACGCTTGGCAACCTCTTTTACACTGATGAACCTTTCTGGACCGTTGACACCCTTTTTTGGACAGACATCGATCAAACAAAAATCGTTCCAAAGTACCTGTACTATCAGCTCAAGCAAAAGGACCTAGCGAGTTACAACGTGGGCACTGCTGTCCCCAGTCTTACAGTTGAAGTCCTTAATGAAATCGACTTAGATGTACCTTCGATTGACAAACAAAGACGCATAGTCGAGGTTCTGAATTCTTTCGACTCAAAAATCGCCCTTAACAATCAGCTAAATGATTATTTGCTCGAGCTCATATCATCGGTTTTTGCGCATCGGTTCAGCAGCAATGTCAATACGACTGACCTGAAAAACGTTCTTTCAATCTCGACAAAGGCATTAAAACCGCAGGAGCATGCTAGCGAAATATGGGAACATTACAGTATTCCAGCATTTGACGAAAAGCATAGACCTATTTTTGAACCGGCGTCAGAAATCAAGAGCAACAAGTACCAGATCGACAATGAGTGCATTCTTATCTCTAAGCTAAATCCATCCACCAAGCGAATCTGGATGCCATATTGCTCAAGTAATAACGCAGTGTGTTCAACAGAATTCATCGTGTATAGACCATATTTGAAAGAATATAAGAGCTTTTATTATGCGGCCATTGATTCGCCTGGGTTTACTGACTATCTGCTTGAGCACGTCAGTGGTTCTACTGGAAGTCGTCAGAGAGCGCAGCCCAAAGACACCCTTCATTACTTGATGCCAAATCCAAGTAATGAAGAAATCAAGAATTTCTGCACTTTTGCTGATCCGATATATCGTCACGTCCAGATAAATGAACAACAGACAGCAAAACTTGAGCTGTTGCGCGATACGCTTCTTCCCAAGCTTATGTCCGGCGAAATCGACGTTTCGAAGGTTGACCTCACGCAGCTAACAAATAATCATTTAGTTGATTGTTAACTGTTATTTTTTTGTCGATAGCAAGTCCGTACTCGGCAATCCTTTTTTGAAGATCTTTGCTCTCCGGGAAAGTGACAATGATCTCACTTTGAAGTCGCTGTCGGTTCATCTCGGTTTGTCCGGTTGAACCTTCCGCCATGAGTTCAATGGTTTTTTGCTTCGATTTGACGAAATAACCTAGATAAAAAGGATTGATGTCTTTGGCTCTGAGAGTGATGACATGTCCATCAGTAATACACTGACGTGATGGATCTGCCATGACTTGGGCAACTCGTCCCGCACTTCCTACGCCAGTAGCATTAATAAGTATGTCGCCCTTCCGAACTTCTTTATCAGGATTAACAGCTTTCTCTGCGGAATTGTGAAAGCGGGCTTGCTCATATTGAAGGGATTGATTACGAACACATTTCTGACCGAGAACCATGGTGGCATCTAGGCCGTCATTTATGTACTTGGGCGCAACACCCTTGCCGATGTAGGAAATTAGTTCACCAAGAGGTGCTGAATGCCATTCACATGCCATAGCCGATGGCCTCCAGATTCTTCTTGATCTGCTCTTGCAGACGGTTGGATTCCTCGAAGCATTTGGCGATCTCGCCGGTCAGACGGGTCATCTTCTCCTCGAATGGCTCATCGTCTTCTTCCACTTCGGCGACACCGACGTAACGGCCTGGAGTCAGGATGTAATCCTGCGCCTTGATATCTTCCGTCGTGGCGATGGCGGAGAAGCCCTTCTCCGTTTCCAGAGTGCCGTCACGGAACGCGTCGAACGCAGTCGATACCTTGGCGATGTCCTCATCGGTAAACTCGCGGAGCCTGCGGGACACCATGGTTCCCATATCGCGCGCGTCGATGAACAACGTCTTGCCGGACTGCTTCTTGTTCTTGGTGATGATCCACAAGCTCACAGGTATACCGGTGCTGTAGAAAAGCTTGTCCGGCATTGCGATGATGCCCTCGACCAGATCGGCATCCACGATCTTGGCGCGGATCTCGCCCTCGTTGTTCGTCTGGCTGGACAACGCGCCGTTCGCCAGAACCATGCCCATGCGGCCGGAACGGTTGAGATGGTGGATCATGTGCTGGACCCATGCGAAGTTGGCGTTGCCCTCCGGTGGGGTGCCGTACTGCCAGCGTACGTCGTTCTCGAGTTTCTTTCCTCCCCAGTCCTTCAGGTTGAAGGGCGGGTTAGCGAGGATGAAATCGAATTTCTCGGTCTTGTGCAGGTCCTCGAAGAACGTGTCGGCATTATGATCGCCCAGATCCGCGTCGATGCCACGGATCGCGAGGTTCATGGTCGCCATTTTCCACGTGGTCGGATTGGACTCCTGACCGTACACGGAGATGTCGTTAATGTTGCCCTGATGGCGTTTGACGAAGTCCGCGGACTGTACGAACATGCCGCCGCTGCCACAGCACGGATCGTACACTCGCCCGTGGTAGGGTTCGATGACTTCGACCAGCGTCTTCACGACGCACGCGGGTGTGTAGAACTCGCCGGCGTTCTTGCCCTCCGCTTCGGCGAATTTGGCCAGGCAATATTCGTAGGTGCGTCCGAGGATGTCGCGGCTATCGCCCTTTTCGGCCATCTTCACGTTGGCGAACAGGTCCACGACTTCGCCCAGACGTCGCTTGTCGAGCTCCTGGCGTGCGAAGTTCTTCGGCAGGATGCCCTTGAGCTTGTTGTTCTCGGCCTCGATCTGGCGCATGGCCTCGTCGATGGCCTTGCCGATCTCGGGCGTGTGCGCGGCCGCTGCGATGGTCTTCCAGCGGGCGCTCTCGGGAACGAAGAAGATGTTCTCACTCGCGTATTCGTCGCGGTCCTCCTCGAAGCCCTCTCCCTCCTCAACGAGTTCCTGGTATTTCTGGTCGAACTTGTCGGAGATGTACTTCAGGAAGATGAGGCCGAGCACGACGTTCTTGTATTCGGAAGCGTCGATGTTGCCGCGCAGCTTGTCGGCAGCGCTCCAGATCTGTTCCTCGAAGCCGATCTCGGCGGTATTGTCCTTCTTCTTTGCCATGTCTTGTATTATCCTCCTGCTCGTCCTATTCGCTGATCTTGGTGTCGGCCCACAGCTCGCACTGTTCCATGACGGTCTTCATGGCGTCCTCGACGCCTTCGGGCGGATACTTGTATTTGCGCAGCAAACGTTTGATGGCACGCCGCATGCCGGCCCTGGCGCTTTCCTTCTTCTGCCAGTCGATCGTGGCGTTGCTCCGCATCGCATCGGTCAACTCGCGGGCTATCGAGACGAGCTGGTCGTTGTCGTAGAAGTCCTTGACCGCCTGCGGCTGGGTGATCGCGTCGTAGAACGCCATCTCCTCGTCGCTCAAGCCGAGCTTCTGCGCGTCGTCGCGGTCCTTCATGATCTCCTTGGCCATGTTGACGAGCTCTTCGATGACCTGCGCGTTCGTGAGCATGCCGTTGAGATACGCGTTCAACGTGTTCTGGAGCATCTCGCTGAACTTCTGGGATTTGACCACGCTGGTGCGCCCGTACGCCCGCACTTTCTCCTTGATGAGGCGTTTCAGGCTCTCGATCGCGATGTTCTTCTCCTTCATGCCGGCGACCTCCTGGAGGAACGCCTCATCGAACAGGGAGATCTCCACGCTGTCCTTCTCGAACAGGTTGAGCACGCCGTCCGCATGCACGCTCTGCTGGAGGATCTCGCTCACCTGCTTGTTGAACTCCGTGTACGTCATGCCGCTGCCCCCGCCGGAGCCACGTCCGGTCAGGCGAAGGACCTGCACGCGCAATACGGATAGGTAAGCCGCCTCATGCGCGTCCTCTTCGCTTACCATGCTTTTGCACAGGCTCAGCGCCTGGTTCATGAGCTGGCATTGCTTGAGGAACGATTCCGTGTCTTCGTGCCGTTCCAGATCGAGCAGCCAGTCGGTTCCCTCCGCGATGGCGTCGGCAAGCGCCTCCCTGCTGTTCTGGAAGATGAGTTTGCGGTAGTTGAAGCCGTACATGAGATCACGGCACACGTCGAGCTTTTCGAGGAATTTCGGATAGGCGGTCTCGGCGATGTTCATGTCGCCGTAATTGTGCTGGTCACGGCTGGTATAGTCCTTCATCGCCCGCTTGAGCGCGCCTGCGATGCCGATGTAATCCACGACCAGACCGCCCTCCTTGCCCTTGCACACGCGGTTGACGCGGGCGATGGCCTGCATGAGGTTATGGCCCTTCATCGGCTTGAACACGTACATGGTGGACAGGCTGGGCACGTCGAAGCCGGTGAGCCACATGTCCACGACGATGGCGATCTTGAGGGAATCGGAATCGTCCTTGAACCTGCGTTCCATCTCCTTCTTGTGCGTGGTGCCGCCGCACACGTCGAACCATTCCTCCGGATCCTGGTTCGACATGGTCATCACCACGCCGACCTTGTCTTTCCATTCGGGGCGCAGCTCCATGATCCTGTAGTAGATCTTCATCGCAATCGGCCGGCTGTACGCCACGATCAGGGCCTTGCCGGCCAGGACGTCGGCGCGGTTGTTCTCGTAATGGTCCACGATGTCGCGGCACAATGCGTCGATGGTTTCAGGAGTGTCGAAGATGGCATCGAGGCCGCCGAGGTCATGCTTGGACTTCTCCACGCTCGCCTCGTCGGCCTGGTCCGCGAACTCCTTGTAGACCGCGTCGATGCGGCCCAGCGCGTTCTCGTCAAGATGGAGCGAGACCACACGGCTTTCGTAGTAGACCGGCTTGGTGGACTCGTCCTCGACGGACTGGGTCATGTCGTACACGTCAATGTAGTCGCCGAAGATCTCGCGGGTGTTGCGGTCATCCGTGGAGATCGGCGTTCCGGTGAAACCGATATAGGACGCGTTCGGCAGTGCCTTGCGCACGACACGGGCCGCGCCGACCGACACATGACCGTCCGCGTTGATCCGTTCGGTCAGGCCGTACTGGCCGCGGTGAGCCTCGTCCACCATCACCACAACGTTGCTCCGGTCGCACAACGGCTCGTCGCCGTCCGAGAACTTCTGCATGGTCGTGAAGATGATGCCGTTCGCCTCACGACCCTCAAGCAGTTCCTGAAGATTCCTGCGGCTCTCGGCCTGGACCGCCTTCTGGCGCAGGAACCTGGCGCAGCGGCTGAATTGTCCGAAAAGCTGGTCGTCGAGATCGTTGCGGTCGGTGATGACCACGATGGTCGGGCTTTCAAGATAACGCTGCAGCAGATGTGCGAAGAACACCATCGAAAGCGATTTTCCGCTTCCCTGGGTGTGCCAGAACACGCCGATCCTGCCATCCCCATTGACGGCCTCTTCCGCTCTGACGATGGCTTTCCGCACCGCGAAATACTGGTGGTATGCGGCGATGATCTTCACGACCTTCTCGGAGGAATCGTTGAAGCATACGAAGTTTTGGATGATGTCGAGCAGCCGTTCCTTCGGGAGCATGCCGTCAATCATGGTGCTCCATGCCGCGGCTTTCGTTCCGGAATAGTCGCCGTCCGCCGACTTCCAAGCCACGTAACGGTCCTCGTCGGATGTGATCGTGCCGACCCTGGTCTGGGTCATATCGCTCATCACGCAGAACACGTTGGGCACGAACATGCTCGGTATCTGCTTCATGTACTGGCGCAATTGCAGGTACGCGTGTGAAGCGTCCGTCTCCTCTCTCGACGGGGACTTCAGCTCGAACAACACCAACGGCATGCCGTTCACGAAAATGATGACATCGGGACGTTTCTCGGAATACTCCACGAACGTCCACTGGTTCACGACATGGAAATCGTTGTTCTCGGGATCGTCGAAATCAAGCAGCCGGACGATGTCATCACGCTCTTCCTTGCCGTCAAAGAAGTGCACTTCGACTCCTGATTGCAGGTAGTCATTGAATATCTCGTTGCGCTGCTCCAAGCTGCCGATCTCGACATTCTGAATCTTCCGGATGGCCTCCTCGACGGCTGCTTCCGGCAGATTTCTGTTGATTCGTCGCAACGCATCCGGGAGAATATCAGGAAGGAATACGTCGCGATACGAGTCGTCGGTGCGGCGAACATCGGGCCCGTACAGGTGCTCATATCCGAGTTTCTCCGTTAGATGTTCGACGATCAGATTTTCGTACCATTCCTCGTTCAGTGGATCCATGGACGTGATGTTGTTCAGAGAACACTCCGAGACCGTACGAGATTCGACTTTGGAAACAGCCATTGCTTACCCCACAAACATATGGATTCTCAAGCAAACCACTTTTCGGTTAGTCTATCAACCAGCCTATCGTTCGGGTGTAATCAACATGGTTGTCCATGGCTATTTTCCGGCTTCCATTTAAGATTTTCGCGTCGCCGCATGGCGGAACACGTCTAGTCCATCAAGCCGGTGGACAATAAGCGTCCGGCTGGGAGCACGCCCGTAATCGTAATTGTCGTCAGCGAGCGACAGAAAAGACCTATTGACGCCGGCAAGCCCAAGGGCACCGGCGTCGATTACTATTTCCTGAATCCGTGCCGAGTCCAGGAGACAGCCGTTGAAAGAGAACCGTTTCTATCCTGAGGATTTGATCAGGGACATACATGCGTGCACGCCCGTCTATCTGGAACGGTTGCTGGGCAGACATGCGCTTTTCGTTCCCGGTGACGGTTCCGTCTCCATGGAGGCGCTGTACAAGGCCGCCAACTTCATGAACTTGTGTGGCGTGCACTACGAGAACATCTCTCCGAAAGATTTCTGGGAGATGGCGTTGAAATCGTGTCTCACGCCGGATGGATTGCTGCCGAACAGGACATGCGTCGCCACTCGAACCAATCAAGATACAACTGCAAGTACCTCGCGCTCACCTCCCACGAAAGCCCGACATGAAGCCCTCAAGGTTCGAGTGGAGAGCGCTCGCCCTGTTGGCAAATTATCAGGCATGAGATGCCCGTGGATGAATCAGGTCACCGATACCGTCTTTCACTGAATCGGCGTATCAAGGTGTCGCAGCATCCATCCGGCAATCTGTTCAGGACGCATAGACTCAAATGAGTACTGATCACTTGAGCGAACTCCTAATCGCAATGCACCGAAGAAGGAACGTCGTAACACCGGATCGGCACCGCCGTGCCCACCTTCGTCAAGATGTCCATGATCAGTCGTAATGCACACCAGCCAATCCTCATCCGGATGATTGAACGAACGACGTTCGACTGCATCAAGGATCTCACCGACATGCTCATCCACACGGGATAGCGCAGATTCGTATTCCTCGCTAATACCACCATACAGATGACCAGCCTCATCCACCTCACCAAGATAGATGAAGGAGGCATCTGCAGGATCGTTAGATATCGATATCACCGCAAACCGTGCGATTTCACTGTCGGCCAGGCGATACCCATACGTCTCACCATCGCGTACCACCAAACGGTGATGACAAGAGATGATCTGATCGTTGCGTGTTGCGATAACCGGACCAGGGCCTGCAGGATCCACCAATGGAGGCCAACTTGAAGCGGCAACCGTTTTCATCATCGGATGAGCAACAGCCGCACGTGTCAGAAAATCGGGGCACTCGTATAAACGATTTCCACGGAAGGTGTTGTCCTGCACCCCATGCTGAGCATGAGTGGTGCCCGTAAGTATCGATGACCATCCCGGCCCTGATATAGTAGGCACTTCCATTGTCATTTCAGCCGAAGATCCATTATTGAGGATCCGATTGATATTCGGTGCGTGATTCAAAATCTGCATGCCGACCGCATTGAACAGTTGAACAAATACCTGACGTAAACTTTATGGCATACCACGGAACAAAAAGTGGTCCCGCCGCTAAACGGCAGGACCACTTCGTGCATTTCACGCGCCCGTGCACCACGCATCAGGCGCGGTCAGTCCGCCACGGCATCACGCCTTGGCGACCTCAACGGCCAGCTCGGCGCCTTCCTTCACTTCGAAGGAGGTAGCCAGCGTCTCACGGGCGATCAGATCCTTGAACTGCTCGACCTTGGCCACATTGGCGGCCGGCACGGTCAGCACCAGGGCGATACGGTCCGCGATGTCCAGATCGGCAGCCTTACGTGCGTCCTGCACAGAACGAATCACGTCGCGGGCGTAGCCTTCAGCCAGCAGGTCGTCATCCAGCGCGGTGTCGAGGATCACGAAGCCACCGGTCGGCAGAGCGGCGGAGACCGAAGCGGCGGCCACGGTGGCGTTCTCCTCCTCCACACGGTTGATCAGCTCGTACTCGCCTTCGACCAGCGCAAGGTCGCCGGACGGCGTGGAGACCACCGGCGCACCGGACGCAGCATCGACATGCCAGTCGCCGGACTTGGAGGCCTTGATGGCGAACTGCACCTGCTTGCCGAGGCGCGGACCCGCAACACGGGCGTTCACACGCAGCTCGTGCACGATCTTCAGACCGTGGGCGGCGGCGTCTTCCA
>OGCN01005371.1_pt1 | contig 10170 bp, 6 predicted proteins | sample 1570181 | NCBI WGS metagenome assembly OGCN01 (sample SAMEA4370584, study PRJEB24528) | human gut metagenome | reverse complement strand
TGCCCGAGTACATGTCCTATCAGGCCGGCGCTCTGATCGAGCCCCTGTCCTGCTGTATCCGCGGCCTGAAGAACGCCGGCACCGGCTTCAATGATGATGTTCTCATCGTGGGTGCAGGCCCTATCGGCCTGTTCCACCTGCAGCTGTCCAAGATCGCCGGAGCCCGCAAGGTCATCGTCAGCGAGCCCAACGAGCAGCGCCGCAAGGTGGCCCTGGAGCTGGGCGCAGACCTGGTGGTGGATCCCACCAAGGAGGATCTGCCCGCCATCGTTGACCGCGAGACCAACGGCCAGGGCATGGACGTCATCGTTATGGCCATCGGCGTGCCGGCTCTGGTGAACTCCACCCTGAAGCTGTGCAAGCGCGGCGGCACGGTGAACCTGTTCGCCGGCTTTGCCGGAACGGGCGAGTCCACCGTCGAGGTCAACACCATCCACTATAATGAGATCAACGTCAACGGCAGCACCGCCTACAAGCTGGAGGACTATCTGGCGGCCGCTGAAATGATCAAAAGCGGCAAGATCGACGCTGACAAGATCGTTACCCACCGCTTCAAAATCGAGGACTTCCAGAAGGCCTACGACGTGTGCGTCGCCGGAACCGGCCTGAAGGTCATCATCGAGCCGTAAGCTTCCGCCGTGTGTGCGGCGGATCCCAAGATCCCATGAAAAGTTGAACGATCTGCTATGAAAGGAAGTATTTCAAATGAGCAATATCAGCCTTGGTAAGAAAGTACGTATGTCCCGCATGGTCAATCCTGTGAGCAACAAGATGATGGCCATTACGGTGGATCATGCCATCTCCCGTGGCATCGCCCCCATGACTGGCCTGCACAGCATCCAGTCCACCATCGATAAGATCGTCGCCGGTAAGCCCGACGCCATGACCGTCACCCCTGGTATCCTGAATCAGTGCTGGGACGCGGAGAAGAACCGCGATGTCGCCATCCTGTGCAAGGTCTCCAATTACAGCCCCGTGGCCCCCACCCAGGACATCGTGTTCGGCAACGTGGATGAGGCCATTGCCCTGGGCGCTTCCGGCGTCTCCATGGGCGCCATGACCCTGGGCACCTACCAGGGCGTGCAGTTCGAGACCATCGGCCGCTTCGCTACCGAGTGTATGCAGAAGGGTATGCCCCTGATCGGCCATGTGTACCCCAAGGGTGAGAGCGTTCCCGTCGAGGAGCGCACCTCCTGGGAGAACATCGCTTACTGCATCCGCTCCGCCTGCGAGATGGGCATGGACATCGTTAAGACCACCTACTGCGGCAACCCCGACGCGATGGCGAAGGCCCTGTCCACTGTGCCCAGCGGCTTCCGTGTTGTGATCCAGGGCGGTGACGCGCCTGCCGGTCTGGACGCCGAGGGCAAGCTGAACCACTTCCTGACCATCACCCGTGAGGCGATGGACTGCGGCGTGGGCGGCGTCACCATGGGCCGCTTCGTCTGGGACTATCCCGATGTGACCGCTCTGGTCGTGGCCCTGCGCTACCTGATCCACCACGGCTACTCCGTCAAGGAGACCAAGGAGCTGCTGGCTCAGCTGGAGCACGACAAGAACTACGACCAGTTCTAAGCTCTCTTCACCATCAACTTAAGGAGGGATCACCATGGAAGAGATTTATCTCCTGGGCGTGGACGTGGGGACCTCCAGCATCAAGGTTACCGTCATTGACCAGGAAGCCAGGTTTGTGGCCCAGGAGAGCGCGGCATACCGCCTGATCAACCCCAATCAGGTGTCGATCCAGATCGACACCGCGGATATGTGGAATGCCTTCACCGGCTGCGTGGGGGCGCTGATCAGCAAGCACGGGGTGGAGCCTGGAAAGATCAAGGCCATCGGGATCTCCAGCCTGTGTCCCGGCCTGGCGGCCTTCGACGCCGACGGACGGGTGCTGGTGGATCCGATCATCTACTCAGACCGGCGCAGCACGGAGGAGGCGGAGATCTTCCGCCAGACCATCGGGAACCAGCGTCTGTTTGAGATCACCGCCAACAGCCCCATGGCGGGGGCCATGTCCGGCACCTCCATGCTCTGGATCAAGAGAAATCTGCCTGAGATCTACGAAAAGACCCGGTACTTCGGCCATGTGAACACCCTCATCGCCGTGATGCTGTCCGGGAACTTCGCCATCGACCACTCCAACGCCTCTTATACCCTGCTGTATGAGACGGCGGGGCGGGGTGTGTGGTCTGAGGAGATCTGTGGCAAGATCGGTATCGACATCCACAAGCTGCCTCCATTGGTCAAGTCTACGGATGTGGTGGGCAATCTGATCCACCCGGTCTTGCTGGCCATGGGCCTGTCCCCCGAGACCAAGATCGTCATCGGCGGCGGAGACACCGCCTGCGCCACTCTGGCGGCCGGTGTGGTCAAGCAGGGCGACGTGTGCGAGTCGGTGGGCACTACGAATGTGCTGACCGTCTGCGTGGAGGAGCCCAAGTTCTCTCCCAATTTCATCAACCGCCGCCATGTGGTGGATGGAGCCTGGATCTATCAGGGGGCTATGTCCCACACCGGCTCCTCCTACCAGTGGATATATGACAACTTCTATCAGGACTATAAGGATTACCCCTCCGTCACCGGGAAGCAGGGCATGATGCTGATGAACGACGATGCGGAGCAGGCGGAGCCGGGAGCCGACGGGCTGGTGTTTCTCCCCTATATGATGGGGGAACGCAGCCCGGTGTGGGATCCATACGCCAGGGGCGTGTTCTTCGGATTGTCCCTCAAGACAACCCGCCGGGAGATGAACCGGGCGGTGCTGGAGGGCTGTGCCTACGGCCTGCGCCAGCTCATCGAGATGGTGGAGAAGGTCACCGGACAAAAGCTGATCAAGTTCTCCTCCATCGGCGGCGGCGCCAAGAGCAAGGTCTGGGCCCAGATCAAGGCCGACATCACCGGCCGTGACATCACAGTGCTGGATATGAACGACATGGCCCCTGTGGGCGCTGCTCTGCTGGCTGGCGTGGGGATTGGCGTGTTCAAGGATGTGTACGAGGCCTCCGCCAAGGTGGAGAAGAGCGTATACATGGAGATCCGGCACAGCGACGCATACAAAGAGGTGTATGACCGCCGTTATCAGGTCTACACCGGCCTCTATCCCAGCGTGAAGGAACTTTACAAGGTGAACCTCGGTGTTCAGTAACGAAGCCGAATGATAAAACGATCAAAAAGGAGTAATTTAAGATGAAAAAGTGTCTCAGCTCTATCCTGGCTTTGGCGCTGACCTTCTCTCTGGTCGGCTGCTCCGGCGGATCCGGAAGCACGCCAAGCGCCTCCGGCAGCGCTTCCGGTGATTCCTCTGATCCCAAGGTCTCCATGAACGTCAGCGTGCCTGACGCTGACAACTCCTACATCTATGCCGCGGCCCAGGAGTTCAAGTCCCGCGTGGAGGAGTACTCCAACGGCAGCATCGAGCTGACCATTTACCCCAACGGTTCCCTGTACGGCGGCGACGGCAATGCCGCCATCTCCTCCGTGGGTAACGGCTCTCTGGACATCGTGATCCTGGCTTCCTCCCTGTACGCCAGCTTCGACCCCAGCTTCTATGTGGTCTCCGTCCCCTACCTGTTTGACGACACCAAGCAGCTGCAGGACTACCTGAACAGCGACATCGGCAAGGACTTGTTCAATAGCGTCGAGAGCATGGGTATTACCTGCCTGGGCAGCTGGACCCGCTCCTTCCGCCAGGTGACCAACAGCAAGAAGCCCATCAACTCCCCCGCCGACCTGGAGAGCATGGTCCTGCGTACCCCCAGCAACTCCCTGTATGTTGAGTTCTTCACCGCCTGCGGCGCCAACGCCACTCCCATGAGCTTCAGCGAGGTCTACAACGCCCTGCAGCTGAACACCCTGGACGGACAGGAGAACCCCGTGGACGTGCCTGCCACCAACAACTTCTATGAGGTCCAGAAGTACATCTCCGCGACCAACCACATTGCCGACGCCTGGATCGTGGGCATGAATACCAACAAGCTGAACGGTCTCACCGAGAACCAGCAGAACGCCCTGCACCAGGCTGCCGAGGAGTGCCAGCAGTGGTATGTGGACTACCAGGCCGAGAAGGACGGCGAGATGCTGAAGCTGCTGACCGACAACGGTATGGAGTACAACGAGGTTCCCGAGGAGGGCTTCCAGGAGTTCGTGTCCGTCTCCCAGGAGCTGTACCCCAAGTTCAAGGAAATGGTCCAGAACGACGAGCTGTTTGATGCCACTGTTGCCTTCTGCGGCAAGGCCTGACCCGATCCCGGCAAGAGATCGCAACTCCATCAACTGAAGCGTAAAGCGGATGCGGAGGAGCCCCTCCGGCTCCACCGCATCCGCTCTATTCCTGCCCCGCAGGTGAGAGAAAAAGAATCTTTGTGTATTAGGAGGGGAATCAATGGAACGCAAGCATTCACCCTTGAGTAAATTTTTTGATGTCGTAGACAAGCTGGAGGATATTTTGTGCGGAGGAACTTTGGTCTGTCTGCTGCTGGTCGTGCTGCTGCAGGTAGGCGGGCGTCTGGTCGGCGTGACGCTGACCTGGACGGAGGAGACGACCCGCTTCTTCTTCCTTTGGATGATGTTCCTGGCGGTGGCCGCCGGCTTCAACCGGGCGGAGTCCTCCCGTGTGGTGATCCTGGTCAATATGCTGCCCCGGCCCATGCAGAAGGTGTGCACCGTTCTGTACTATGTGGTCACCCTGGGCTTCTTCGCCTTCATGGTAAAGTACGGCATCGACCTGACCATGCAGAAGTTTGCCTTCAACGAGATGGCCACTGCCGTTGCCATCCCCATGGGCGCGATCATGATCTGTGTGCCTCTGTGCGGCTTCCTGGGCATCATCGGCACCATCCAGAGCTTTTTAGAGTATCCCCATAAGGTAGCGATCGGAGGCGACGAGAAATGAGTGTAGCACTGCTGTTGATCTTTCTGGGCCTGATGGCCCTGGGCGTGCCCATCGCCATCTCTCTGGGCGCCGCGTCCGTCATCGTGCTGATCACCATGGGCAATATGCCTCTGACGATGGTGGTCCAGCTGATGTACACCTCCATGAACAGCTTCGTCATGGTGGCTGTCCCCTTGTTCATCCTGGCCGGCTCCCTCATGGACGAGGGCGGTATCGCCGACAAGATCTATGATCTGGCGGAGGCCTGTGTGGGCTGGATCTATGGCGGCCTGGGCCATGTGGCCATTCTGTGTAATATCATCTTCGGCGCTATGTCCGGCTCCTCTGTGGCCGCCGTGGCTTCCATCGGCAAAATGAGCATCAACGCCATGGCCAAGAAGGGCTATCCCAAGGAGTACGGCGTGGGTATCAATCTGGCCGGCTGTATGCTGGCCTCCGTGATCCCGCCCAGCATCCTGATGATCGTGGCCGCCTCCACCGCCAGCGTGTCCATCGGTCAGGCTCTGATGGCCGGCATGGTTCCCGGCGTGCTGATCGGCGTCATCTACATGGTTTATAATTACATCCACTGTAAGGTCACTGGCATCGGTGAGAAGTCCCCCTTCCAGCCCAAACGCCTGGTCAAGGCTTTCCTCTCCGCCATTCCCGCCCTGATGGTCCCCGTAATCATGCTGGTGGGTATGTACAGCGGCATTTACACCCCCACCGAGGGTGCGGGCATTGCCGTGGCCTATGCCATGCTGGTCTCCATTTATGTGTACAAGCGTCTGAAGTGGTCTGACATTCCCCGCATCATCGCCAAGAATGCCCGCCAGACCGGTACCATCCTGTTCATCGCCATCGCCGCCAAGCCTGCCGGCCAGATCTTCGAGCTGGACGGCCTGCCCACCAAGCTGGCCCACTTTGTCCTGGGCATCTCTGACAACCAGCTGGTCATCATGTTTGCTCTGTTCATCTTCCTGATCATTGTGGGCATGTTCATGGACGCCACCGCCGCCATCTACATCCTGGTCCCCATCCTGCTCCCTGTGGTGAAGCAGCTGGGCGTCAGTCCCCTGTTCTTCGTGGTGTTCCTGGTTATCACCCTCAGCTTCGGCCTAATCACTCCTCCTGTAGGCGTGTGCCTGTACGCCGCGGAGAATGTCACCGGACTTTCGTTGGAAAAGGTGATAAAATCCGTGGTGCCGTGGCTGTTCCTGACTGTCGGTATTATCTGTATCTTCATCTTCTTCCCGCAAATCATCACGGGGCCCATTGCCCTAATGTTCCCCAACGGCTGACGGGAGAACAAAACAAAAACCAAAACCGCCCTTCGGTGTACGGAGACGTACCACCGGAGGGCGGTTTCATCCTATATAATAAAGTAGGGGCGGCCCCATGTGGCCGCCCGCCTGTTCTCTGCCGGGGAATGTCTCCCTACCGTCCCATAGGGGAGGGGCTTGCCCCTCTCGCTGGTTTCCGGAAGGCTTTCATTTTACGCGGAGGTTTTCACCCAAAGGGCGAAGCTCTGTGAGGCGGCGCGCCGAGTAGTCGTCGCGCCCTACGGGCGTCATAGTCCACGGGCGGCGGGCGAGTCAGAGTCCCGCCCCTACAATGTTTCAGGCGGATCGCAGCAAAACAGGAGGACGGGCGGGTCAGAGCCCCGCACCTACAATGTTTCAGGCGGATCACAGCAAAAACGGACAACGGGCGCACGCTGTGCGCCCCTACGGCGGCTCGAGGAAATCACAGCAGAGGAGAACGGCATTTTGCGGACGGCTCACCGCCAAAACCAACAAAAACCGCCGCAACTTTTCCCGGTACTTTACAGCAATATTTCGCAAAAATTCAGCTTTGTAACAATCATGTCGCAATATTACGGTTTTGTTACACTTCGCCCAAACCCGTTGACGGGGGGCTTGCATTAGAGTATAGTATGAACACAGGCAAGGGGAGTTATGCTCCTATAATTAGTATTTCACCTATTTTGTGCCGGATACGGCTTAATATAAGGAGAAAATAAACTAATTTTGGGAGAAAATAACAAATCCCCCGCAGCTTGAAAAAATCAAGGAGGAATTCCAATGAGAAACCTGAAGCGTGCTCTCAGCCTGGGCCTCACCGCCACCATGATCTCTGGTCTGATGGTAATGGGCAGCAGCGCCGCGAGCTATGCCGATGTGACTTCCAAGCAGAACGAGGAAGCCATTGAGGTCCTGAAGACCGTCGGCATCATGGTCGGCGATGAGAACGGCAAGTTCAATCCCGAGGCCAAGGTCACCCGTAACGAGATGGCGGTTGTGATGTGCAACCTGCTGGACTACACTGTGGCCAGCTACAAGGGCACCAGCCCCTTCACCGACGTGCCCGAGTGGGCTGAGCCCTATGTGGCCGCCTGCTACACCAACGGCATCACCAGCGGCTACGACGCCAAGACCTACGGCGGCAGCGACACTGTCACCACCGGTCAGGCTGCCCTGATGCTGCTGAAGGCCCTGGGCTACTTCCAGTACAGCGCCGACTTTGGCTCTGACTGGCTGGTTGAGACCACCAAGAACGGCAGCACTGCTGGCCTGTTCGACGGCGTTGCCACCGGCGCCAAGGAGGCCCTGACCCGTAACGACGTGGCTCAGATGGTCCTGAACGCCCTGGAGGCTGATCTGGTCAAGGCCGAGAAGAACGGCAGCGACGTGCAGGTGGGTGACATCGTCATCTCCGGCGGCAAGGCTACCTATGATTCCCGCACCGGCACCGACAGCAAGTACGCCAAGATCGACAACACCAAGGTGGACGGCAAGTACACCATCCAGCTGGGTGAGGATCTGTACGACGGCGACCTGGTCAAGGCCGACGGCGCGGACGACGACTTCGGCCGTCCTTCCGTGAAGTGGACCTATGAGAACAAGGAGATCGGCACCTACGCTGACGACGCTGACGCTGTTTACACCGCCACCGTCGAGAAGCAGGACCTGTACGATCTGGTGGGCAGCGACGTCTATGCTGACCTGAAGAACGGCGACGCCGACTTCACCGTGGTCAAGGACGGCGTGGCTCAGGACGTGAAGCTGAGCGACTACATCGTCAAGAACAACGACGATGACGCCGGCAAGGATGTCATCAAGAAGGGCGCCACCACCGAGGTGTTCATCGACGATGACTCCAACGACGTGGTCATCACCGTCATCAACTCCTATGTGGCTCAGGTCGATGGCGACTACGACAAGAACGACGAGGAGCTGGATCTGAAGGCTCTGGACGGCACTGAGCTGCCCGCCGACGACACCACTCTGTCCGCCGATGACTTTGACTACCTGGACACCTACTCTGACGAGGACTATGTCCTGGTCACTGTGGCCAACAAGGAGATCAAGACCATCGACCTGGCTGAGACCGTCGAGGGCAAGGTGACCGCTTACACTGAGAAGAAGAATGTCACCGTGGACGGCACCAAGTACGAGTACTCCAAGAACTACACTGACGCCGTGAAGGACGACAGCAATCTGTCCTACGACCTGAACGACGCCTACACCCTGGTTCTGGACGCCAACGGCTATGTGATCTACACCGACGGCACTGCCGGCCACAACGACTATGTCTATGTGGCTGAGATTGCTCCTACCGGTGGCGCGAAGGCCGACCTGGAGGCCGACGCCTACTTCATCGACGGCACCAACAAGGTTGTTGTGGTGGACAACGATGATGAGATCAAGGACAATACCTCGTTTGAGAACAAGTGGTACTCTTACAACGAGAAGAGCAACGGCAAGTACGAGCTGGAGGCGATCACTGGCGAGAAGAACGAGACTTACACCGTGAGCGCTGATAACCAGAAGATCGTTGAGAATGGCAAGAGCTCCATCTATACTGGTAGCACTGCCGCCAAGGCCAACAACGACACCATCTTCGTGGTGAACGACGATGACGATGTGACTGCTTACACCGGCATCAAGAATGTCCCCGACATCACCTCCAAGACTGCTGATGTGACTGTGGCTGTGGTGAATGACGGTGCCTACGCCGACGTGGTCTACATCTACTCTGCTGATATGTCCATCTCCGGCGACAGCGGCGACCGTGTCTACCTCCTGGAGGAGAGCCCCAACGCCAGCGTTGACAAGGATGACAACAAGTACTATGAGTACGACGCCATCGTGAACGGCGAGATCACCACCGTCAAGGCTACCGATAAGAATCTGAAGATCGGCCTGTACCAGAACGTCTCCTATGACGAGAACGGCTACATGGACGACCAGGATCTGGTGAAGGACGCCAGCGATGATGACTTCAAGGTCTACACTGGCATCAAGACCATCTCCTACAAGAGCGGCGTGCTGAGCCTGGGCAGCAACGATGTGGTCCTGGCCGACAGCTACAAGATCTTCGTCAACGATGACGGCGACGGCAAGACCACCACTCCCAGCAGCCTGGCTAAGAACTTCGGCGTGGACGGCACCTACTCTGAGAACGTCTTCGTGTTCGAGGATGACAACGACGAGGCCGTTGAGGTCTATGTCTACAAGATCAAGGACGCCGACAAGAACGATGCCGATAAGGTTGACGCCAAGATCGACCATGTTCAGATGTGGGCTGACGGTGGCTTCAACATCGTCATGAACCAGAAGGCCGAGCAGGATACTAACTTCACCGTGGAGCTGCAGCAGCGCGTGGACGGCAAGTACGTCTCCGCTGGCACCAAGAAGGTGACCCTGAAGAAGGATGCCACCACTGTGAGCGATGACGGCGATAAGTTCCTGCTGGATACCGGCAGCGTTTACAAGGTCGTTGTGAACGGCGTCGAGTCCAACGAGGTCAAGGGTGCGTAATTCCTGACGGTTTTACAGATCTCTTAAAATCCAATCAGTGCGGCCCCTCCCGTATGGGAGGGGCCCTCTGATTTTATTTCCAGGCCAAATAGTAGTAATTGGCCTCCTTCTGATTGCTGATGGTGTGCCTGCTATTGTTATAGTAGACCCGGAAGCCCTTGGATTCGATGGTCAAAATATAATCGGTCCCATAGCTGGTTTGCAGGCATACCGGCTTCCCCGGCAGGGCCAGGCCACCGTAGTAGTCATCGGTATACGGACGGGCGGAGTAGCCCTCCTCCCGCATCACCAGCAGGGCCTTGGGCTGGAAGCCCAGGGAAATCAGGCGGCTTTCCGCCCCGTCTCCGGTGTAGGTCCCGGTCACTAGGCAGGGCATGGATGCCAGCTTTTTACTGAGGGCCTCCAGCGCCGCCGTGGTGGCCTTTTTCGCCACCTCCGCGGCCAGAGCGTCCAGGGCCGTCTGGTCGGCTTTTT
>OGCN01005364.1_pt1 | contig 10184 bp, 6 predicted proteins | sample 1570181 | NCBI WGS metagenome assembly OGCN01 (sample SAMEA4370584, study PRJEB24528) | human gut metagenome | reverse complement strand
CGTCAGCGGAATGTTGAGAAGAAGCATACTGATAAAGACGCTCACGATGGAGATGATGCTGTTCAAAAACTGCGGCATACTCTGGCTGATCATCTGGCGCAGGGTATCAATATCGTTGGTATAAGTTGACATAATGTCTCCATGGGAGTGTGTGTCAAAATACCGGATGGGAAGCTCTTCCATGTGGGTGAACATGTCGTCGCGCAGATGCTTTAAAGTACCCTGTGAGACATTGACCATAATTCTTGTGTATATGTAGGCTGCGATAGCGCCGATGCCGTAGAAGACGGCAACGCGTAAAATGGCGTGTGCGAGACCAGAAAAGTCCGGATCGCTCTGCTTCATCAGCGGCAGGATATAGCCGTCGATTAAGGTCTGCATGAACCAGGTTCCCTGCACACTTGCGAGAACCGTGATAAAAATACAGATCACGACAATGACGCAGTGTACGGCATAATTTTTCATAATATAGGAAAGCAGGCGCATAAAAAGCTTTCCCGGATTCTTGACATTCGGTCTGGGACCGTGACCGCCGCGGCCGCCCGGTCCGCCGATCGGCTTTGCATTTTTTTCATTCTGTGGCATCAGGCAGCACCTCCTTCATCAAAATCACCGCCGCCGCCGGTCTGTGACTCGTAGACATCGCGGTAAATGGCATTGGTCTGCAATAATTCTTCGTGTGTGCCGAAACCGTTCAACTCTCCGTTATCCAGCACAATGATGCGGTCTGCATCCTGAACGGAGGAGATCCGCTGTGCGATAATCAGCTTGGTCGTGTTTGGAATCTCCGTGAGAAAAGCGCGACGGATTTTGGCATCGGTAGCGGTGTCCACCGCGCTGGTGCTGTCGTCTAAAATCAGAATCTTCGGCTTCTTTAAGAGCGCGCGGGCAATACACAGACGCTGTTTCTGACCGCCGGAGACGTTGGTTCCGCCCTGCTCGATGTAGGTGTTGTAACCATCCGGAAAACGCTCGATGAATTCGTCGGCACATGCCAGTTCGCACGCGTGACGGCATTCTTCGTCGGTCGCATGTTCATCTCCCCAGCGGAGATTCTCATAGATGGTTCCGGAGAAAAGCACATTGTTCTGCAATACGACAGAGACCTCGTTGCGGAGGGTGTCAAGATCGTAGGAACGGACGTCTTTTCCGCCGACGAGAACACGGCCTTCGGATACATCGTAGAGACGGCTGATGAGGTTGACGAGCGAGGACTTGGAACTTCCGGTTCCGCCGATGATACCGATCGTCTCGCCGGATTTTATGGAGAGGTCAATATCGGAGAGCACTGGCTTTGCGGATGTCCTGCTGTAACGGAAGGTCACATGGTCAAAGGTGATGCTTCCGTCCGGCACGGTCTTATCCGCATTTTCCGGATTGGTGATGTCACTCTTCTCATTTAATACTTCACAGATACGCTCGGCGCTTGCCACACTCATGGCCAGCATGACGAACACCATGGACAGCATCATCAGGCTGGTCAGGATGTTGGTGCAGTAGGTCAGCATGCTCATCAGCTCGCCGGTGGTAAAGCTGGTAGCACCGGACAGCACGATCATGCGGGCACCCAGCCAGGAAATCAGCAGGATGCAGGTGTAAACGGTGGCCATCATCAGCGGAGAGTTGAAGGAAAGAACTTTTTCAGCACGCAGCAGCAGATCCTGCACATTGCCGGATGCCTTTTTGAACTTTTCACTCTCGTAATCTTCGCGCACATACGCTTTGACCACGCGGATTGCAGAAACATTCTCCTGCACGCTCTCGTTCAGGTCATCGTACTTTTTGAATGCGGCGGAGAAGTAGTTGCTGGCGCGGGACATGATAAGCACCAGGCAGCCGCCCAGAATGATGACCGCCACCAGATAGATGGAAGCCAGCTTGGCGTTGATGGTGAACGCCATGATCATGGCAATGACCATGCTGGACGGTGCACGGATGGCCATACGTAAAATCATCTGGTAAGCGTTCTGGATGTTGGTCACGTCGGTGGTCATACGGGTGACCAGACCGGCGGTGGAATATTTATCGATATTGGCAAAGCTGAATGTTTGGATATTGCGGTACATGGAGCGGCGCAGATTGCGGGCGTAACCGGTGGAAGCACGCGCACCAAACACACCGCCCAGCACGCCGAACAGCAGGCCAAAGGCCGCTGCCACGATCATCCAGCCGCCAATGCGGTAAATGTGGGAAAGATTGCCGGCGGTAACGCCATCATCAATGATGGAGGACATCAGCTTGGGGATGATCATTTCCATCACCACTTCGCCGATCATGCACAAAGGGGTCAGGATGGAAACCAGCCGGAACCCCTCTGTTTCTTTGTAAAGTGACTTAAACATATGGTATCTCCTGTTTGGCTGCCCGGGGGCAGCGCCTGAACTTCTTAAGCCAAAGCATTGCGGAACACTTTGGGGTGTGTCTGAAAACAAAGAAAATAACGGATATTTCGCAAGCACAAACAGGATTTAAGGCAAGGAGCCGCAGGAATCCTTTGTATATTCCAAGGCTTTTTAACGCAAAATCCCGCTGCGTTTATAGAAATAGACCAAATTTTTGACTTTTCAGATACACCTTAATTTTTGCCGCGGATGGCTTTTGCATTTTCAATCAGCTTGTGCAGGGTGCCCTGGATAGCTTCCAGTTCCTGCGCGCTGACCCCGTTTTGCAGGTCGTGCTCAAAATCCGAAATGCACTGGTGGATGGCGGCGGCGCATTGGCGGCCTTTCTCGGTCGGAACCAGGCTTTTGAGCCGGGCGTCTTTGGCGACAACTTCCCGCGTGATAAAGCCGGACTGCTCCATGCCCTGCAGCATGGTGGTAATACTGGAACGGTTGGTGTGGAACCGGGCTTCCAGATCACGCTGGTAGATTTGCTTGCCGCTTTCCGTTTCCTGCATCAAAAACCCCAGCACCATGCCGCGCATACCGGTCAGCTCCGGGCTGACCCTGGTGCTGATGTACGCATCCAGCGCGCAGGAAATTTCCCGCGCGGCATAGTTTAAGGTGCGGCCCACATGCACAAAGCCGTGGTCATCCTGTTGGTTGCGGTTCTGCGTTTGGATCACCTCACTTTCCAATTCGTTTGATTGTCAATTGTTTGAATTGAAACAGTTTGATTTGCAACAGTACGATTATAAACAAATCCCGCCGGTTTGTCAACCAGCGGGATGTAATTATTTTCACAGAAAATTGTGAAAAGTTTGTGACGGCTTATTTTTTATGGGAATGCCGCAAATCCGCACGCCTGGCGCATGGCTTCATCGCTGGCGAAACCGTAAATCTTTACGGTTTCATCCTCATAGATCAGCGCATCCTCCGGCATGGCATCGGCAAGGGCTTGGGTAGTGGGCTGGCGCTCGCCGTATGCTTCCCATTTGGAGATAACAAAGAAAATTTTACCATGCGGAGGGGTTTGCAGATGGCTGGTGACCTGCAGCCAAGGGCGCAGCTCCGGCACACTGTTTGGGGTCAGGGTCCACACGTTCAGGGTGCCGTCCGTCAACTCGGTCATCACATTACCGTCCCAAAAAGAAGCGTACCCGTCCCGGTAGCCGTTCTGTACCAGGAACTGTGCCGCCCCTTGGTTGGGGTTGGTTGCCACTGCCGCTGCGCGGTAGTCTGTTCCGGCGCGCAACAGCAATATCGCCGCCAGCAGGGCCGTCAGACCACGGGCGTCCGGGCGGTGCCGGGGGGTGCAGTCCGCCAGCATGATTTCCAGCAGCGGTACAAATAAAATTGCCAGTGGCAGCAGGTAGCGGTCCGAATGGCCGCTGTTGGTCAGGCCGTACAGCAGCGCAAAGCAGGCGGCCCCGGCCAGGAAAAACGCCCCCACCAGCCGGTGCCCCAGCGGGTAGCGTGCTTTGCCGCGCACCAGCCAAACAGAAAACACAAAGCAGAAAAGGATCAGTGCCGCAGCCGCCAGGTTAAACAGCGCGGCCAGAGAAAACACTTTGCCCTCCTGCCAGCCAAAGGAAGCCAGCAGCGCGTTGACAAACCATTGCAGACGGTCCAGGTTCAGCCCGGTAAAGGCCACATATCCCTGATCCTGGAAGTGATATTTTTCCGCCAGCACCTTTGCGTTGACCAGGTACCCCGCCAGCGCGGCAGCATCCGCCGCAAGGGTGGGCACCAGCAGCGCCCCGCCGGGGGTGCGCCAGGCATTGGCCAGCTTTTGGCGCAGGGTATCCGCAGGCGGAGCATCCAGCCAGCAGAGCAGCGCTGCCGCCACGGTAAGCGGAATGTTCAAGATGAACAGCTGCCGCGGCCCGCCCAGTGCCGCCGCAAAGCTGAACAGCACCATGCCCGCCGCCGGGGCCAGCCGCCGCCCGCCGCGCAGAATGCGCACCGCACACCCCAGCACCACAAAACTGATGGCAATGTGCGGAATATAGTAAAGGCCTTCCAGCACATACTGGCGGTACAGCACGCCATAGGGCAGCACCAGCAGCCCGGCCCCCAGCAGGCCGCTGTACTTGAGCTTTGCACTGCGCCCGAACCAGAACCACGCCGCGAGATACAAAAGGATCAGCACCACGCTGCCCACCACGCGCACAGTATGCCAGCTGGTGAACAGCCGGAACAACGGTGCCATGACCAGCTGGGTGTTGAGCACCCGCAGCTCAGTGGAATAGTACCAGTTGGTGCTCATCACGCCGCCCTCCTGCGCCAGCAGGTTGGCAAGCAGTTGTTCGGACGCCATGTCGGCGTCCAGCCGGTTGGGTGCCCAGCAGCACCAGTCCACCACCAGCAGGGCAAAGCAGACCGCCGCCCAGAGCAGCAGTATCATATAGGTGGTTCGTTTTTGTTTTGCGCCGTTTGTTTGCAGCTTTGGCAAGCGGCTCCCCTCCCCTTTTTGGGATAAACTTTATATTATTGTATCGCAAATGGGGCGGGGGTGCAACCACTCGGCGTTATCCTTCGTCCGCTGCGGGGTCCAGCTGGCCGGTGGTGTCCAGCTGGATGGCGGAGCCGCGCCGCACGGTGGTGCCTGCCCGCGGGTACTGGCTGACGACCCGTTCCCCCTGCCCCAGCACATCCGCAGTCAGGGTATACTCGCTCAGTTTTTGGGCCGCGGCGGGGGCTTTCCAGCCGGTCACATCAGGCACGGTGGTAAAATATTTAGCCTGTTCTGCTTCGGTATAGCTGGGCTGGATGCCTAAGCGCGGCAGGCTTTTTTGCAGCACCTCCGCCGCCACCGGGCCGGAAAGCGCGCCGCCGCTGGTGGTCCAGCTGTGGGGTTCATCCAGGCAGATGAGGACTGCGATTTTTGGGTTTTCGATCGGTGCCACTGCCACAAAGCTGGCAATACGGGCGCGCTCATTCTCGCTGTCCAGCTTTTGGCTGGTGCCGGTTTTGCCGCCCACACGGTAGCCCGCCACGGCACCGTTTTTGCCGGTGCCGGTGGTCACAACACCCTCCATCAATTCGCGCATGACGGCGCTGGTTTCGGGCCGGATGACCTGCGCTTTTACGGTGGGCTCCACCTGCTGCACGGTATTGCGCTCGGCATCGTGGATGGACTGCACCACATGGGGCTGCACCAGCTTGCCGCCGTTGACCACCGCGCAAACGGCTGTGATCATTTGCAGGTAGCTCACCTTGCTGCTTTGCCCGAAGGAGCAGGAAGCCAGCTCCACCGGGCCCATGCGGTCGGCGGTATAGTATTCGCTGCGCTTGATCTCGCCGGGCAGGTCAATACCGGTTGCGGCGCGCAGGCCAAAGGCGGCAAAGTAATCGCAAAAGTTCTGTTTGCCCAGCCGCGCCCCCACCTGGATAAAGCAGGGGTTGCAGGATACCGCCAGCCCCTGGGCCAGGGTTTCGCTGCCATGGATATGCCCGTTTGCGCAGCGGAAATTTGTGCCCGCCACATTGATCTTGCCCGCGCAGACAAAGCGGCTGTTCCGCGTGACGGCACCGGTATCCAGTGCCGCAGCGCAGGTGATGAGCTTGAACACACTGCCGGGTTCGTACAAATCGGAAATTGCCTTGTTGCGCCACTGGGCCTGCTGGGCGGTCTGCAACGCTTTGCTGCGTTCTTCCCCGCTCAGGGCATTCACCTGCTGGCGGATGGTTTCATCCACAATGGTGCGCGGATCGTTGGGGTCGTAATCCGGCTTGGTGGACATGGCAAGGATCGCGCCGGTATCAACCTCCATCACAATGCCCACCGCACGGGCCGCCACATGATGCTCCGCCACGGCGGCACTGAGCGCACTTTCCAGATAGTGCTGGATGTCCGCCCGGATGGTCAGAGTGATATCATTTCCCGGCACGGCATCCTGCAGGGTACTGTAATGGGTGGGCATATCGTACCCCCAGGCATTTTTTGCAGTCAGGATGGTTCCGTTCCGGCCGGTCAATTGGGCGTCATATTGCAGTTCCAGCCCCCAAAGGCCCTGATTATCCACATCGGTAAAGCCCAGCAGGCAGCCCATAAAGTTGCCCTGCGGGTAAACGCGCTTGGTATCCTGCAAAATCTGGATACCAAGCGCGTTGTTCTGCGTGCACCAGGCCCGCACGGCGTCCGCCAGATCGGCATCCACCCGGCGGCGGAGCAGGCAGTCATTGCTGGTGCGCTTGCTCAGCTTTTGCAGGGTAGCGTCATAATCAATATCCAAAATTTCGCTCAGCGCTTTGGCGGCGGGCTGCACCAGCTCATCCGCCAGTTCCCGCGGGGAGGCCCGGATGGTCCAGCAGGTTTTGCTGGCGGCCAGGGTAACGCCATCGGCGGAATAAATTTCGCCGCGGGCGGCGGGCAGCGTGGTATCCCGCAGCTGCTGGGCCGCGGCACGGTTGGCGTAACCGCTGGGGTCCAGTATTTGCAGGGTAAACAGCCGGGCCAGCAGCCCGCCAAAGCACAAAACCGCCACCAGCCCGGCCAGCACACGGGTGCGCCGCCGCATGTGGCGGTTCTGCGCAGGATAAATGCTGCGCGGCGGGCGGTGGGTCTGTTTCATGGCGGTCTGCCTCCCCCCTGTATTTTCTTCCACACACAAGCGTATGTGCTGGCGGGGCGGTTTATCCCGGTTTTGTGCGCCAGTATTGCAAGATTGTTTCCTTGGCGCACTGAAATTGCCCGGTGTTTAACGCTGGATTTTGCCATTAGTCGATATTTGTTTTTATCTTTTTCCTTTTCTTTCAGAACAAATTTCGCTCAAGCGCTGTTTTCATCGTTGCTTTTCGTTTCAGATACCCGTGCAAAATCCATTCTTTTTTTGCTTTTTGAAAACGAAATTGCTCATTTGCAAGGACAATATCGTTTCGATTCGCACAGATATTGCTTTTCTGCTTTTCTCGTCTTATAATGATAAACATGTAAATTTTTCGTAAAGCGAATAAGGAGTATCGGGAACGAATGAGCAACACAAAAAGCGCTGAATCCACCCTGTCGGAGCCGATTTTTAACCGCCAGGCATTGGTTCGGCTGATTTTGCCGCTGCTGGCGGAGCAGTTTTTGTCGGTATCCATGGGCATGGCGGATACCCTTATGGTATCCGGCGTTGGCGAAGCCGCTGTGTCCAGCGTGAGCCTGGTGGACAGCCTGAATATTTTGATCATCCAGATCCTGTCCGCCCTGGCAACCGGCGGCGCGGTCATCAGCAGCCAGTACCTTGGCCGGCGCGATGGTGAAAAAGCCGCCAAAAGCGCCGCACAGCTGTACACCGTTCTTGCGGTCAGCACCATCGCTGTCATGCTGGTCATTCTGGTGCTCAGCCGCCCCATCCTGCGCATTGTTTTCGGCCGCATTGATGACGATGTGATGAGCTTTTCGCAGACCTACTTTTTGATCAGCGCCATCTCCTACCCTTTTATCGGGTTTTACAACGCCGGGGCCGCTTTGTTCCGTGCGCAGGGCAACAGCCGCATTTCCATGCTGGCCAGCCTGGTCATGAACATCATCAATATCTGCTTCAACGCCCTGTTCATTTATGGGCTGGGCATGGGGGTACTGGGCGCTGCACTGGCCACCCTGCTGGGGCGCGTGTTTGCCGCGGCGTGGGTGTTCTGGCAGCAGCAGCAAATTGAAAACCCGCTCTGCATCCGCCATATTGCGGATATGAAGCCGGACGGCGACCTGATCCGCCGCATCCTTGGCATTGGTATTCCCTCCGGTTTGGAGAACGGCATGTTCCAGATTGGCAAGCTGTGCGTCAGCAGCTTGACTTCCACCCTGGGCACCTCCGCCATTGCGGCCAACGCGGTGGCCAACACCATCAGCGGCATCGCCAACATTCCCGGCAGCACCATGGGCCTTGCCATGATCCCTGTCGTCAGCCGCTGCCTTGGCGCAGGAGACAAAAAACAGGCCAAGCATTACGCCAAGATGTTTATCCTGATGGCAATGCTCGGTTTGTTCTGCACCAACGCCTGCCTGTTTTTTACGATTCCTTACATTGCACGGCTGTTCAGCCTTTCGGATACTGCGCTCAACATGTGCGTTACCGTTATGCACTGGTTCTCTTTGTTCAGCGTTGTCTGCTGGGCTACCAGTTTTACGCTGCCCAATGCCCTGCGCAGCGGCGGCGATGCCCGCTACACCATGACGGTGAGCATTTTCAGCATGTGGCTGTTCCGCGTAATTTTGAGCTACATCTTTGTGCTCAAGCTCAACATGGGGCTGACCGGCGTGTGGTTCGGTATGTTCATTGACTGGATCTGCCGCAGCGTGTTCTTCATGATCCGCTTTGTCAGCAACAAGTGGATGGACCACAACGTAATCTGATACTATTTCTGCTTTAAGTTTCCTTAGCTCACATTCTAAATAACATCAAAAAGCGGCGCAGAGCCGGGCGTTATCTCCTCCGGTTCTGCGCCGTTTTTTTATTTTTATGTGATAATGAACGATTTACAGGATATCCCACTGCACGGGGGTCAGGAACAGCTTTTCCGCCTCGGCACGGTCGGTGGTCTGGCCCAGCACCCACATCAGTTTGACTGCGGTGGCTTCGGGGGTCATATCGTGCGCTTCCAGTACACCGGGCAGGGCTTTGGCCGCGCGGCCAACTTCGTACACGGCAAGGTCGCTGCCCTCATGCGGTACCTGGGTGGTGAACACAGCCAGGTGCCCCGCGCCGCACCAGTCCCGCACGGCGGCAAACATGGCACCATCATCCCCGCCGGGCAGGCCGCCCACGCCAAAGCTTTCCAGCACCAGGGCGCGGTAACGGCCCTCTAACAAGGGGATGATATCCGCCCGCATGCCTGGCACCAGCCGCAGCACAAACACATTGGGGTCCAGCGCGGTACTGAACACCGCATGGGTATACTCCGCCGGGCGCTGCAGGAACTGGATCAGGCGGCGGTCCCGGAACATGGCGGTTTCGGGGTAGTCGATGCTGGAGAAGGCGTTAAAACTCTTGGTTCGGGTTTTGCGGGCGCGGGTGCCCAAAATCACCTGATTGTCAAACACGATCTGCACGCCCCAGGCATCCGGATGGCAGGCATAGGCCACGGCGCGCCACAGGTTGTTGCGGGCATCCGTATCGCGGTTATAAATCGATTTCTGGCTGCCGGTCAGCACCACCGGTTTGGGGCTTTTCTGGATCATGTAGCTGAGCGCTGCGGCGGTATAGCCCATCGTGTCCGTGCCATGGGTGATGACAAAACCATCATAGCGGTCATAGTTTTCCTGCACAGCGGCGGCAATGCCCTGCCACTGTTCGGGGCCCATGTTGGTGGAATCCAGGTTATACAGCTGGATGGCATCAATGCGGCAGAATTCCGCCAGTTCCGGCACGCAGGAAAGCAGCTCTTGCGAGGTGATGGCCGGGGCAAGCCCGCCCGCCGCCGTTGGGCGCGAAGCAATGGTGCCGCCGGTTGCAATCAGCAGGATCGTTCTCATAAATTAGAGTTCTCCTTTTATTTTTCACTGCACGGTGCCTTGGCGCAGGGGCGGGGCACCCTTGTGCATAATATTCATAAGTGCGCTTATTATACCATCTGTGTGCGCGCAAGGCAAACATTTTTTACAGGGGGTTGACAAGTTTGGTCTATTGTTATAGACTAGGTTTATAGCAATAGACCAAATAAGAGAAGGAGCACCCCGAAATGGAACAGGATTACCGCCTTGCGGAAGGCGAATACCGCTTTGCCTGCCTGGTGTGGGCCAACGAGCCGCTGGGCAGCGGCCAGCTGGTAGCGCTGGCAAATGAAGCCCTTGGCTGGAAGAAAAGCACCACCTAT
>OGCN01005357.1_pt1 | contig 10199 bp, 7 predicted proteins | sample 1570181 | NCBI WGS metagenome assembly OGCN01 (sample SAMEA4370584, study PRJEB24528) | human gut metagenome | reverse complement strand
ATATTTTTTGACCAGTTTTTCACACGCATCTTCATCTCCTGCTCTTGCTAGATGTGCTAACCAAGAATCCATTTTGTACTTCATTCACTTATTCTCCTCTCCGTTTTCTACATAATATAACAATCCTGCTGTAGAAAAAGTTAGTATTTTAATAAAAATAGCCCGGATTTCTCCGAGCATAAGAAAAGCACCAACCATTTTTGATTGATGCCTTCCTCGTTGTTTTATAATGATTAGTCAAAGTCGTATGGATTGCTATAGCACATCCAATCTAAATCCGCATTTAATCCAATTTCAGCATACAATTTAGCTTGGCACTTTACCTCACGAACAGCTTTATACTTTTTTGATACCCTCTTGGTCTTTTTATCATTTGCTATTCTGGCTTTATACGCTTTGTTATTTGGATTATTTTGATTAGAGTAATCATTAAGTTGTTGTTGGGTATGTGTCTTCGATGACACACCACTCTTCTTTGCCATGAACCTTTCTCCTTGACTCCATTTACATGATTACGCACAAGATAGCGGACACTTCGTCACCTTCTAAGCTGAATCCATCAAGAAATGGATTATCCCTGCATTTAACCAAGTTTCAAGGGCGGAGAATAATTTTTGCAAGAATACTACAAAAATCATTTAGCTAATTATAACATTTACTATTATCCAATTCAATCTATATTAGAATTTATCGGAGTCCTCCTATATTACAATGCTACTACTTCTTTGCATTCTCTTCCAGTTCCAGCATGTACTTATCAAAGTCAGACATAAACAATCTGTCCTGAATCACACGATATTTTTCAAATTCAGTTTCAGCTTTTGCTTTGGCAATCTCTGCTGTGATTTTGCCTGCATCCTGAAGAACCTCTCTGTCATCTGCCATCAAGAATAGATCCAGTCGCTTTGACCATGTAGCTAATCCCATGTGTGGCTTATCTGCATCTGCTCGCTCGTAAATCAACTCCGCTGCCGTATGTCCGTGAACAGCATAATACATCTTGTTTTGAATCTTTGCAAAGAACTGCTTTGTTGTTTTTGAAGTACGGTCATAATCGAGAGCTGTAGCATATATGTCGGTTATCTTCTGATAAAACCTACGCTCAGAGAGGCGGATTTCACGAATCTGCTCAAACAAACGGTCGAAGTATTCTGTTGTAAGTATTGAACCGCCATTCTTTAGACGCTCATCATCCATGACCCAGCCTTTGATGGTGTAGTCCTTTGCAATCTGATTCACCCATTTACGGAATTGTACCGCACGCTCGGAATTTACCTTAAAGCCGACTGCAATAATCATCTCCAGAGAGTAATGATTTGTATTGTAGCTTTTTCCATCAGAAGCAGTTATTCGAAATTTTCGAATAACTGAATTCTCCTGTAGCTCACTATCCTCGAATATCTTTTTAATATGATAATTGATGGTATTTGTTCCTACATCATATAATGTGGCCATCATCTTCTGTGTCAGCCATATATTCTCATCTTCATAGCGCATCTCAATGCTGTCTCGCTGGTCGCCAACAGAGGCAACATAGGTCAGGTATTCCGCTACGCTGGAACGGATGGTAATTTTGTCTTTTTTCTTTTTCAATACATTCACTCCCCTCTAGAGCGTGTCTGAAAATCAATTTACATACTCCAATATTTTATTTACTGACTGACATCAATATATCTTCTATTATATCTAAAAGATAATCTGATGGTTCCTCACCATTTTCCTTCATTGATACCATTTTGATTAAGTCTTCATCATTTAAACTAATAATCAGCTTTCCATTTTCTTTTAAACAACCTAATGCCGCTTTCTTTGCATTTTTATCAAATCCTTTTCTTGATACAATAAATGCTACATTTCGTAACGCCGCTGAAAATAAATATTTTTCTGTTATATATATTAAATTCTGCGATATAGGTTTAGAATAATTTTTATATTCAAATACTACGAATTTTGTATTATAAAAAGTAATAAGAAAATTCCAAAATTCTGTTGTTCCTTTTAATGAACATATTAAATCCATCCTAAACATTTCATCATCTGTGTGATGTTGCTCTGAAAATTTAAAAAATTCTGTCTTAAATAGATAATATATTATTTCTGTACATATTTTTTCATAATCAATAGCAGCTCCATTCTTTTTTCCCGCTTTACATTTTTTTAATTTTCTTAAATATTTTTCAGTTATAGATGGATGTTCTTCTTTTTTAATGATAATAGGTTCTTTCTTCCGTTCTATCTCCTGCGGCTTTCTTGATTCTAAATTCAATAGACTATATGGAATATAACTTGCTAATAAATCTAAAAGTTTCTTTTCCTCTTCACATAAATATATCAAATTATTTATGCTCCATACAATTACATTAGATTGTTCATAAATTTCATTTTGTATTTTCTCATCGATTTCGTAAGGAACTACAAGAATAAATAAAACTTTTTCTCGCTCATTGCTTTGTGTTAAATAATGTTTATACAACAAGACTTGCTCTACAGCATTATCTAAAACCGATTTAGAATTATATAAATTTCTATACATTTTAACTTCGAACGCTATTATTTCATTTCCTTTATTTGCCACAATATCCAGTGTTATGCTTCTATTTTTATTAAATATTCTTCTTTCTTTCACTATATTTGTATAACCTTGATATTTTAATAAAGGAACTAAAAAATTTTCTACAAACTTCTTTTCATTATCATTCCATACATATCCATCTCTTATAGCATCACTTAACAAATAAGAAAATATACATGTTGCATCACCAAACCATCTATTTATCTCATCTATTTCTCCTACTACTCCCAAAAATTTTGTACCTTTTTTTGATAACAAATCAAATATATTCTCATTTTTTATAAACTGCGCTTCATCACATATAATTAAATCAAAGTTTTTAATCTCCAATTGATTTTTTCTTACATCTTGATATGTTGTAATTAATATTTTTGCTCCTATCATTTCTTTTATATATAATGCAATATTAAAATGGGGATTTGTTTCTACTAATACATTCTTAATTTGTTCACAAATCGCACGTTGTGATGTTAAAACTGCTATTAATATCTTCTGCTCTTTATCATGTTTTTCTAGAATTTTATCTATAGCAGATGCAATAATAGCAGTTTTTCCAAGTCCAGTGGACATACATATCTTAGCTTTATTTAAATCTGAATTAAAAAACTTATAGATTCTTTCAACTGCTTCTCTCTGATAACTTCTCAATGTTTTCAATTATATGGTATCCTCCTCTTAATTTTCTTTATCATCCAATCGACATCTCCAGCAACTCTGCCGCAACCTCCTGACTCTTTATACGCATTAAGTTATCCCAAACATCTACCTTTCCAAGTAAATTCATCCCTCCATGCCATACTAATTCATTATCAATTACCGCAAATCGCTCTTCTACTTCCGTTTTTGTTATAACGTTTATTCCAATTTGCTCCATTTCTCTAATTAATTCATAGCAGATATCTGAATTTCCATAAATAATTTCTTCTGGGTCTGTTGTGATTACAGTTACCTTGACTCCTTCTTCCTGCCTTTCTTTAATCAGATATAGAAACCTTTCAATCTTATCCTGACTTATATTCGGACTGGAAATTACAATTGTTTTTTCTGCTTCCACAAGATCTCGCTCAAATTTTTCTGTATAATTTCCAGAATCATATATTGCATTAATTGTCTGTTTGGGCTGCTTATCCTCTGTCCATATGGAAAAACCAATTTTTTTATATGTCCGTAATCTTTTTGCATACATTCTGTCAAAGAAGCGAATATGCGAATCAATATAGTCATACACATAAACTGCTTCTTTCCCCTCATAATCTCTATTTAATCGTCCTACATATTGCTCAAGGCGACCTTCAAAAGATACTGGAGCAGCAAGCATCAACACATCTAATCTAGGAAAATCAAAACCTTCTCCTATTTTTTGACCTGTCGCAATTAGAATTAATGTTTCATCTTGAGGAATCTTTTTTAACTCGGCTCGTATGTCTGCATTTTTCTTATCAGAATTATCACCATATAGCAGAAATACATGGTCTGCCATATTTTTTAAACCATCATATAAATATTTTGCATGATCTTTAAATCTTGTCAGAATCACTGGCGTTTGTTTCTTATTAACGCAACTCCTTACATCTTCTATAATCATTTCATTACGAACTTTACTATCACTAATTAAATTATATGCTTTATTAATGTCATTCTTACTTTCTATATTATCAACAACTCTCGTATATCGCGGAATAAAATAATGTCCTATTCCCTGTTCCTGGGCTCTCTCTAATGATGTGAACTTATGCCTCAACGGACCTAATAACATATAAATAATTTTATCAAGATCATCTCCGCGTTTCGGTGTCGCAGAGACACCATATACATACTTAGCATTTATTTTCTGTAATAATTCTATAGAAGTTTTCGATGCCGCATGATGACATTCATCCATAATTACCATTCCATAAGAATTAACTAAGTCATTGAATTCTCCCTTTTTGTACATTGAGCCAACCATTGCAACATCTATAATTCCTGTTAATGTATTTTTATTTCCATGCAAAACACCTATAACATCCTGTCTCTTTTTCTTTCTACCAGTTTTTGTTATATATTCTGGCGGTTCTTCTCTTATTTCTAAAAATTTATTTAATTCATCAATCCACTGATTAAGTAAATCTTTACTTTGTAATAAAATAAGTGTATTAACTTTTCGCTCCGCAATAAGATAACTGCAAACCACTGTTTTTCCAAATGCAGTTGCAGCACTTAAAACACCATCTGAATGTGATAATAATTTTTCTGCTGCTAACTCTTGCTGTGTTCGCAAATCTCCCTTAAAATCAACCCGAATTGGATGGCCTATTTCTCTCTCATCAGAAACATCTATAGGAATGCCCGCCTTCTCACACTCCTCTATAATTTTTTCTCTTAATCCTCTTGGAATCTGTATATATCCATCAATATCTTTTCCTAAATAAACAGCACTAAAATTATAATAATTTGAATATCCAAGCCTTTTATTTTTATAAAACTCTGGATTGTCAAATGCAGCCAGACTACGAATCTGATTTTGTATTCTGGGCATAAGATTTAAAGTATCAATATAAATTCCATTACTTAAAACTATATGTATTTTCCCAACAACATCTTCTTTAAAAAATTCACACTTTTTTCTCCATGGTTTAGGTCGGGTATATCTATCTGCATCATAAACTTTTTCTTTATTTTCTGCTAATTCTTCCCTCCATTTTCCCATATATTGTTCAATTTCTTTTATACTTAACTTTTCTGTGTTGTTAAAAAGAATATCCCATTGATTTGGATACGCATTCCAGTTTTCATCTATGAAAGCACTATTTCCATTTTTAAGTGCCTGTCCTTGTAACGGTAATGCAATTAAATTTCCAATACCATTTGCTACATCCTGTGAGGGATACATTCGGTCATAATAGTGAAACGATTTTAAATTAATAGATGCTGAACCTTTATCTAATAAAAGAAATCCAAAATTTCTCGCAACACCTGCTGGAATTGCCTTTTTAAAGAAAATCCATACATGTGCCCCTCTTCCCGAGCGTGATCTTTCTACTAAAGGTTTAATTCCATTAATAATACATATTTTTCTAAGGGCATCTACCTCTTTATGCCATTCATCATCTATGTTCGCAAAATCAGTAGCTTCTGCTCCCTTTTCGTGGTTATCAAAATCAAATACTATAAATCGACATTTCCCATCAGGCAACAACGGATATACACCGATTACATCCGAACCATCTTCTTTATTTCCTATCAAATGTGCAATTATTTTTCTTGCGCTAACTTTCGTCCATTTCTTATGTTCACATTCATTGCAAAATATTTTTTTACCCTGCTGCTTGGGACAAAGACTCGCATTCCAGCGATTATCGCATTGTGGAAAATATCCACCTTTCTTTCCTCTTTTCGCATAAACATCTTCTCTTCCCCAAAACATAGAAAAGAAACGTACTGCCATTTTCTCTGTAATAAATGATGGATTAATAATTCGTGCTCCTTGGTCTGGGTCATAGTCTTCTGCTTTTTCTGGATTTTCCTCAAAAGGATTTATTGAGTCGTATGGAATATTGGCTTTGTCCAGTTTTTCTTTTAATGATTTATTCTCACGTTCCAGCCTTCTAACTATCTTTCGTAATGAATCCTTATCATATTCCTCTATATTCATGTTTTGCACCTGCAATTCTTTTTGTGTTAGCCTTTTCTAAACTTTTATCGGAATACTTGCTTCCGTTTAAATAGTTAGTGCCAATTAGAAACAATCTAATTGGCACCATGACTATACATTATCCCTATTCATTTAACAACTTCGAATTCAAAACTTCAGTTACTTTTGGATTGAACAATTTATCAAAAAGAATTTGATTTCGCTGCTTAGCATCTTTTACTAATTTATCATAAGATATTACTTCAATATAAGCACCTCTTGTCTGATTATATCCAAAGTAACCCTCTCTATCAGGTGTCATCATAAGACTAGCATTCTCTGCAGCCTCTCTCATGGAATCTGTCAAATCAGCGATTACATAACAATAAAAGGCTGTATTACTTACATTTACAAACGGTCTACCATTTGGACGTTTTGCTCTTCCTTCTTTTATGTTTTTAACATATCCAAGCACCTGATTAATCGGATTTTTATTATCATCTTTTAAATCATTTCTATTTGGCTTTTTAAATTCAACAATAGATATTGAATTAAAAAAATCCTGATTATCAGAAAAGGAAAATGCTTGATCAAAAATAGCAATATCCATACGTTTTTCTAACGATGTATCCAATACTGGCAATGACTTCATTAACTTATCAGATGCCAAAAAGGTATGATACGCTAACCTATCATCTATAATCCAAAGATTCATCTCTTCAAACTCAATTTCATCAGATGTATATCTCATTGGACAAATAATAGAATGCAAAGTTTCTTCTGAGCAATATCGGTTATCCTCTTGAATTTCTATTGCCTTTTCCAACAAATCCAATATTGCTTTTCGTCTAATAACATATTCTGACAAACTTGATTTACTAATTTCAGTAATTGAGTTACAATATTCATTAAATATTTTACTAAAGTTTTCTTTGTCAAATTTATTATCTTTTACTTTCTTTTCTATCTCTTTACCTTGAGAATGTATTTCTGTTTCCCATTTCTGTGTTGCAGAATGTAATTCTAATTCCAATTTTTCCTTACTTAAATTAGCTGGAATCTGATCATACAATTCTGGCTTTCTATTTAACAAATAACGATATTGAGGCTTTTCTTTCTGAACATATGAATCAATAAAATCTTTTTTTGCATCCTTTATCTTTTTTAAATCATCAATTAAATACGCCAAAATATACTCTTTTGCAATTTCAATAAGCTCTCTTTCTGATACACTCGCAAAAAGTGTATCCTCTTCCTCAAAATCAAAAGCTGTTCTGTTAAGATTTACATTCCTATCCAAATAGTCTCCAGTTAAATATCCTAAGTAATAAAATGACTCTCCCTCATCCGTTACAATTCTTTTTTGTAAATCTGTAATATATTGACTTAAGTCATAGGATTTAACTTCTCGTTTACTAGCGCAAAAATGTAATTCGTGTTTCACAGCCCCTTCTGCCATTCTGATATGATACAATGAAAATTTATTTCCATCTTTTTCAAATTCATCTCTGTGTAATGAATCCTTTATTGTACTATCAAAATATTGGTTTAAATCATAAGACTCTCCTAAGTTATCTCTCAATACAATATGTGGACAATTATCTCCCAAAAAATATGGTAAACAATGCTCTATAACCTTTTTGGCTAATGCCTCCAACGATAACGGTGCCTTTTTCCTATATTTCAATATGAAATTAGAAAGAGTAACAACAGTCCGATATTCTAAACTACTGCTATCTTCTACATTTTCTTCCGGCTCAACTCCATTATCTGCTGAGAACTCAAATTTTCTTTTTCGCCAACTATTTTTTTCACAATATACACTTTCAATATTGACTTTAGTAAATGCTTTCAGCCATAAAAAGCGACCTATTCCCTTACACCCCTTTGAAACTTTCAAATTGGAATAAGCCTCTAAAAACGAGTTATAATTAATAGAGTTAAAGCCTTCTCCGTTATCAATTACCCGAAATTCATAAAATGGATTTAATTCTTCATTTCCATCCATATTCATTTGCCTGTTTTCTAAGCGATTTGCTAAGATTATTATCTGACCATTTTGAGAATTTGTTGAATCTTCAATCGATTGAATAGAATTTACAACGGTTTCAAAAAGAGGCCATAAAGCCTTATATTCAGGCAATTTCACTTCATTTAACTGACCTTTTAAGTTAAACCTAAAATTATTCAAAATCTGACCTCCTTCATAAATACATACTTTTATATAATAATACTACCACATATTCCTATACTTTACTAGATGAAAAAGCAAAAATACTCTTACACCTCTTCTGGACTTCATCCCTCTTTTCCCATATCACTTTTTTTCGGAGGCTTCAAACTCATTCTCATTCGCCTCCCACCAACATGTTTGTAAGATATGGATCTGCACCATAACGTCCTTCAAGATACTGCTTATCATACGCTGCTGTATTATTTACACGTTCATTATTTTCTCTACGAATTTCATATAATGAATAAATTTCACTTTCATGCTTTGCATTTTCTGCTGCAAACCAAATTTCATCTCTTCTAAAAACCGTATTTTTCATCGTAGTCATATCATGGGATGTAAACAACAACTGCGCTCCCTTTTTATTTATATTTGTATCAACGAGATCCTGCGCAATCAGAAATACATCGGCGATGCCCTACTTCAGAAAACCTACACCACAGACTTTGCGATTGCCTGCGTGATGTTTTCACAAAACTTGGGTTTTACATATGCAAGCCTTCTGCCGGAAGGAAGAACGATAAAAAGAAATCCACTCTCATACATAAATCGTATGCCGTGAGTTTCGGTTACGATTCTCTTCTTGACTGTTTCCTTTACACAGTTATCAATAGGTAACCTTTTTATCAGCTGCCACTTCTTCACGATGGATATTGGTAAGAGCCTCATATGTAGTCGGGTCAGAATAACCCTCATGATTAAACTTATCAATACCCATATCTTTTAATCCTCCCGTTCAATAACTGGTAAGATGCCCTCACTCTTCAGAAGGTCATAAAGGAAAAGTCTGCCCTTTTGTGTCCAATAGGTATGCATCACACTTCTACTCTCATCGATTGCATAGGTACGTGACTGTGTGTATCCGCATTCTGTATACTGCTGATATAAAAGCCATGTCTTTCTGAACTTGTACTGAACTCCAAGTTCATGAAGAAGTTCATTGAACTTGCGGCCGCTCATACCATAGTCCTTTGCAATCTGTGTAATAGGAACTGTGTTCTTGTTCTGTAAAATAAGGTCATAGTAGCTTGCCTTTGGCTGCATCTCTGCAATCTGCTGACGCTGAATAAGCGTCTGATATTCAAGCTGTTTTCTTCTCTCACGCTCTTCCTTAAGCTGTGTAAGTGCTGCAATTGCAAGATCAGGATTTTCCAAAATCTCATCGATGGCATACATTCCATGCTTACGGATAACCGGAAGAACCTCTGCCGTTACCCAATGTTTGAACTTCTTCGCATTAGGCATCTTGCTTGAAAGGATAAGACTGTAAAGACCTGACTCATTGATAATGATGGTTTCCTTATCTTGGTTACCATCAAAGAGCATGACCTTGTGTCTGTCCTCTTCATCTACATGGCGGTTGATATCTCGACTACCGTTCTGGTACCCGAGAATGTCTGCTACATCCTTGCCGACAAACATAGCCTCACCGTTTACAGTTGCTGTTCTTACAGAGCCAAACTCTGTGCTGTTAAATACTTGTAATTCCATGCGAATTACCTCCTTAAATTAATTTCTCGGAGGTGTCACCCTCCTACCTGGTAGCCTTGGGAGAAGGGTTAAAAGGACGTTTTTGAAAAAACTTTTTTTAATTTGTTGATTGCACGTCTATAACGATGACTGACATTATTGGCATCATCACCAATTTCTGCTACATACTCACCAACGGTGTAACCGTCAAGGGCAATAGCAATTACCATATCTGCCTGTGCAGGTTTAAGAAGACTTCTCAAAGTTTCACAGCACTCTTCGTATTCAAGCTGGTTATGTACTCCATCAAT
>OGCN01005350.1_pt1 | contig 10211 bp, 7 predicted proteins | sample 1570181 | NCBI WGS metagenome assembly OGCN01 (sample SAMEA4370584, study PRJEB24528) | human gut metagenome | reverse complement strand
GGCTGTGCTGAAATATCAGCAGCTTGATGGACTGAATACAGTGCTGCCAATCGGCGCTCGCAAGATTGATGTTTTTCGAACGCTGACAACGGAAAGCCTTGCAGTGTTTATGCCATTCAAGGTACAGGAAATTCAGGATAAGGGCGGCATCTTCTTTGGAGAGAATGCGATTTCGCACAACCTCATCATGTGCAATAAAGCGAACCTGCTGAACCAGTCTGCATTTCTGTTGGGTGTTCCCGGCAGCGGCAAATCATTCAATGCAAAGGAACTGATTACGTTCCTGATTCTGAATACCGATGATGATATCCTGATCTGTGACCCGGAAGGAGAATATGCGCCGCTTGCAGAAGCAATGGGCGATATTTCGTCTGTGATTCGCGTTTCAGCTGGCGGTAAGGACAGACTGAATGCCATGTACATGGTTGATGGCTACGGCGAAAATAACCCGATTGTAGTGAAATCGCAGTTTATCATGTCGCTGGTAGAGCGTATTGACCCGAACGGTGTCGGTCCGCAGCAGAAGTCCATCATTGACCGATGCGTTGCGGCGGTATATCAGGAAGCGGAACAGTCCGGCACGGTACCCACGCTGTCAACACTGCGTGAAATGCTGCTCGATCAGCCAGAGGAAAAGGCCAAGGACATTGCACTTGCACTGGAGCTGTTTACCACCGGCTCTCTGGATATTTTCGGCCATAAAAGCACGGTCAATCTGGACAAGCGGGTGGTTGTGTTTGACATTCATGGACTGGGCGAACAGCTGAAACCAATCGGCCATCTGGTTATTACGGATACCATGCTGAACCGCGTAACGCTCAACTGGAAACGCGGTAAGCGGACTCATGTATTTATTGATGAGTTCCATGTCATGTTTGAAAACGAGTTCAGCGCGGCCTTTTTCAATTCGGCATGGCGGCAGTTCCGCAAGAGAAATGCGTATCCGACCGCTATCACACAGAATGTGGAGTATCTGCTGGATTCCGTTCAGGCAAGTACCATGCTCTCTAACTCGGAGTTTATTGTCATGCTCAATCAGGCAGCATCCGACCGTGAAAAGCTGGCACATCTGCTGAATATCTCGAATGAGCAGATGAGCTATATCACCAATGCAGATGCAGGCTGCGGCCTGATTAAATATGGCAGCGCACTGGTGCCGTTCATCAACCGTTTTCCGCAGAATACGAAACTGTATGAGCTGATGACGACCCGACCTGGTGAGGGTCAGTTTGCACACGGGCAGGAATAATCCTGCCCCTTTCTGCGTGTGGAGGTGAGCAGGAAAATGCCAAAGATTAAGACCAGAGAAAAGGTACATGGTATTAAGACGCTGGATAAGGCGGCAGTTGCAGGAGAACGTATGAAGGAGGCATATATCCGCTCTAAAGAAGAAGTTACAAATTTGACAGATGACCGTTCGGAGAATCCCAATGCCTATGCTGGGGACAAGGTGCAGCAAGCAGCGGAAAATGCGGCGGAAGATACTGCTCGTGCTGCTGCGGCTGGTGCAAAACTGGCAGTGAAAAAAGGAACAGCGGCAATCAAGCTGCGCAGAGAACGATATGCGGAACCGATGCAGGAGCCGGCGATACCCAATCAGCCATGGGGTGAAAATGACATCACACCTCAGAAACAATCGCAACGGCAGGCTGCAATTCGTGCACAACAAGTGAAAACGAACCGGAAAACTGCCGGAAAAGATGCTCCGAGAATAAAAATCGGACAGCAGACTGTGAGCAGAGTTTCAAATGACCCGGTGGAACAGGGACGTACATTGGCAAAGAGCAAAGCTGTCAGGCAGTTGAAAGCTGCTCAAATCAAACAGCGGCAGTCTGTGATTGCAGATTCAAATCGGACTATTATACCTGCCGAAATGAGTTTCCGTGATCGTGTGGTGCATGGCTCGCGGCATAGCGGTAATCATGGAAATACAGCCATAAAGTTGAAAAAAACAGTAATATCTAATGATAGATCTGCTGCAAAAGAAGTAATCTCGCCTAAAACAAATCGGTTGAGAATCAAGACTGATGCACGAAGGGTTCAGTCAGCCAGACAAACAGCGCAGTATGCGACTGCGGTTCAGCAGCGTTCGACAGAGGCTGCGGTAAAGTCTACTGAAATTTCGGCACAGGCATTTCGGACAGCGACAAAGCAGACGGTAGCCATGTCTAAACGAGCGGCAGAGGCCACGAAAGAGGTACTGCGAGCAATTATTGCTGGTATGCGGTCGATGGTTGCGGCTCTGACTGCCGGCAGTGGAGTGACCTGCATGGTGATTGTTGTTGTGTGCTTGATTGGCATGATGGCAGTCTCCTGCTTTGGTATCTTTTTCTCAGGCGAAGACAGCGGCACTGGCATGACCATGCGGGACGCCGCACGAGAAATCAATCAGGAGTATAACGAGAAGATAGAAAAAATCAAAACAGACCATCCCTATGATAAATTGATTCTATCCGGTTCGAGGGCCACATGGCCGGAAATTCTTTCGATTTATGCAGTAAAAACCACCTCCGACCAGAGTAATGGTCAGGAGGTGGCATCAATGAATGATATGAAGCTGGAGCTGCTGCGTAAGGTCTTTTGGGATATGAACAGCATTTCCTATCGTGTGGAGCGCCATACAAAGGGCAGCGGCAAGGATAAAACAACGGTAGTATACCTGTACATTACAATTTCGCACAAAACTACTGATGAGATGGCAGATCAGTATCATTTTAATGCTGACCAGAAAAAGCAGCTGGCAGAATTGCTGGACGAGAAGTATCGGTCGCTTTGGAGTTCCGTACTTTACGGTATCGGAACAGGAGATGGCGAAATCGTGACAATAGCTCTGTCGCAGCTTGGCAATGTGGGCGGTCAGCCTTATTGGAGCTGGTATGGTTTTACATCGCGTGTAGAGTGGTGCGCTTGCTTTGTCAGCTGGTGCGCGAATGAGTGCGGCTATATTGATGCGGGAGTAATTCCGAGCTTTTCACTGTGCAGCGATGGTTCGGACTGGTTCAAGGCGCGCAGTCAGTGGCAGGAGCGTGATTACGAACCGTGTGCCGGTGACATTATCTTCTTTGACTGGGGCGGCGATGGCGTACCGGATCATGTGGGTATTGTCGAAAAAACGGAAGGCGGTACAGTGTACACCGTAGAAGGCAACTCTGGCGATGCCTGTCAGGAGAATAGTTACCCGGTAGGCGATGCGCGGATTTATGGGTATGGAGTGCCGATGTATTCATAATGATAATAAATTCGACACCCGGTTTAAGTGCAATACTGGGTGTCGAATAACTTTTAGGGGGTGTTGTGGTCAAGTGTATTTTGTAACACTTAAGGACGGCGATTATACGGTGAATCGCGCTTCATGGGGCATTGCATAGCCATTATAGGTGTGTAACGAACGTAGTTATATTAGACGTATGCAAACTCCTCAACAACTTGATAGAGAGAATCCTCATCATCGTACACATGCAGATTTTGTACACTCGTTTTCCGATGGGTTAAAATATCGCACCATCAATGCATTGTCATATAGATAACATATATTCTTTTTGAAATGAGCGATACTATCATTCTATTGCGAGTTTTTATTGTCAAAATCCCAAAAATGTGATATTATAAACACGAATTTCAAGAAAAGTAAAATGGCGAAAGCGAAAGATATGATGGAGGAAAATATGGCTATTTCCTACAATAAATTGTGGAAGCTCTTAATAGATAAAAAAATGAGCGTGGCCGATATGCGAAAAGCTGCAGATATTGCGCCTAACACAGTAACTAGGATGAAAAAGGATCAAGAGGTAACATTAAGCGTTCTTGAGAAGATATGTGATGTCCTCGATGTCGATTTTGGTGATATTATAGAATTCAAAAAGTAATTTTCAGGAGGACGCTCGATGTTAAAAGACAAAACCTTAACCTATGTATCACTCTTTAGCTCAGCAGGAGTTGGGTGCTATGGTTTTCACATGGAAGGGTATCACTGCATTGCAACAAATGAACTTATAGAGAAACGTCTGCAAGTGCAGCGGGTCAATAACAAATGATAATGTAAAAAACTGTTTCTGTAATTTTTGCATTCAATACACACCCATTAATACAACAACTGAAGCAAGGCGTATTTTTACAAAAGTGCTGAATCCATTGGCCATTAAGTATCATAAAAGGGGCACTGTAAGCGGCACGTTGTCACGAAATATCATCACAGTCGACCAGATAAAATATAACCGTCCAAACTTTAGAGATGTAGGAAAAGATAAGAATATTTCAAGGCAAGATTTTGCCAAAGCACCTGTTCCTGATGTTGTATATCAGTATAATGTGGAAAAGGCGAAGAGACGACTCAAAGCATATAACGATAAATTTAATGCATCCCGTTCTGAGGTTACGGACGAACTCTCCGTAGGTAGAATTGCAACACATATGCACCATATTTTCCCTAAGGGAGATTTCCCTGTAATAGCAGATTATGTGGAAAATCTGATTGCATTAACCAGCGGTCAGCATATGCAGAAAGCACATCCTAATGGGAATACACGGACGATCAGTAAGGACTATCAGTACACCTGCTTGATTTGTAAGACAGAAAGCATTCGAAAAAATCTGGTCGATAAGATCGGCGACCCGCTATATAGTTTTGAAGACTTTATGTTCGTCCTGGACACTGGGCTTGCAACAGATCACTTCGGATATATACCTGAAAATGATTTTAATGGAGTGCTTCAGGAAATACAAATTAATTACTAAATAGCGCTATGCGTATAGCTTCTAAACAGTCCCTCCGTTATCAGCGTCCAACAAAGTGAAGGTGAGTGAAGACATGCCTAAAAGTGCATTAGAAAAACAAATCGAGCGACAAATGAAGCAGGAAAAACAACTTGCTGACCGTAAGCGCAGAGAAGATGATAAGAGAGCAAAAGACCAACAGCGACAGGCTCGAAAAGCCGCAATTCAGGGACAAGCAGCTTCTATTGTCAATGGCCAACCGTTGATTGAGGGGCTTCGCATTATGGATGCCACAGCAGAAGAAACGCTGAAATGCCTGCTGAATTGCGAAAACAGGAAAGGACACCATGTGAACTATGAATGGAATACTTTCCCGCAATATGTTCAAATGTCTATTGATATTGAATTAGAAAAATTAGTTCAATATGGAATGGTAGGAAATATGTTGGACTGGATGGGTGGTGGAACGCTCGATTTGTTACCACCGGCCTTGTCCTACTTTGACAATAAGGAAAAGGCTTTTGCCCTCCAAAAGAAACATGAGGAAGAAACAAAAATGCGAAATATTACAAACTATGGAAATCTAATCTTCGGTAACGTTTCTGATTCCACTTTGACTGTCGATAATTCAATTTATCAGATTGAACAGGCCATTGATGAAAAAGGCGGAAAGGATAAAGAAGAACTCCATGAACTTCTGAATGAAGTCAAAGAATTGATTGAAAACATTGAAGCCAGCCGCAGTATCCCGAAGCAGAAGAAGCTATATCAGCGAATCTCTGACCATATGGAAAAACATGGATGGTTTTATGGTGCAGTAGTTCAGCTTTTAGGAACTGCTGCTTTAGACTTGCTTGGTGGCTGAATATCCTAAATGTGTCTGTATATGACATGGAGGACAAAATGGGAATTAAAAGAGTAAAAATCAAGGACTTTAAGTGCTTTCATGGATTTTTGAAGTGGAATTAAGACTCGTTCATTAACGATCCTTCTATTGATGCTGTGCCGTCGCTGTCAGTAAAATCGTAACGTTCGGCTTATATCGTGAATTCAAAAGGTTGTCGCTGCGTTCCGGCGAAGTGTCGCTATTTCTCCGGCAAGATTTCGCTGAGAGTCCGTGCAGGCGTCGCTATATGGGCGGTTTATGCAGTAATGCCGAGTTAATACAAAATCGTCTCATACTTTGGCATGATTTACAGCTTCGGACAGATGTGCTATACTAATAATATACAGGTTCCAAACGATAAGGGTACCCTTATCTCTTAGCCATACTGCCTAAGAGATAAACCTTTTCCTAAGAACCCAAAATAAAAATGGTGTCCGGCGGGCACAGGGTAAGGAGGAAAATATATGAAAAAACGGATAACAAGTTTACTGCTGGTGCTGGCAATGTGCTTTGCTATGCTGCCGACGGCGGCATTTGCGGCGGAAGCGGATTTTAACGTAGCTAATGCCGGTGGTCCGTTAACTCCAACTACTGGAAGTGGAGTTAACGCGCAAGTGTATAAGATTACTGATGATGGTGTAGATATTGATGTTTCAGGCACCACAAGTTACAGCCGTATTGTGGTTACGGGTGACGGAGTTACGCTTCACTTAAATAATGCGTCGATGATTTTGAATGAGCGCAACGGCAGTCCTATTGAAATTGCAGAAAACAAATCGGTGACCATTATTTTTGCTGGTGAAAATAAACTGACAGCTGATGCTGGTGGCCCTGGTATTTTGGTCAACCAGGGTGCAACGCTGACGATTAAGGAAGCAGATAATACCTCTGCGAATAGCCTTACTGTAACAGGTGCACAGCAAGACAACTACATGGGCGGAGATGATATTATTGCATCTTCGGGTGGAGGTTTTGCAGGAATTGGCGGACCGAACAGCAGTAGCCAATTAACATATACCGGAACGATTAAAATTGAAAGCGGTATTGTAAATGCATATGGTTTTGGTTACGGTGCCGGTATTGGTGGCGGTGATTATAGCTCTGGTGGTACTATTCAGATTTCTGGTGGTACAGTAACTGCTATCAATGGTGGTACAGAACCTGATGGCTGGGGCAGTAGTATGCATAAGCAAGCAAGCGGCATTGGCGGCTCGCAGGGTATGGACAGTGGTTTAATTACTATTTTTGGTAATGCAGACGTAAAAGCGTATGGCGGCTATGCGTGCGCTGGCATTGGTGGTGGTAAGAATGACATAACCATTACCGACAATGCTAAAGTGACTGCTTATGGTGGAGAAAACGCCGCCGGTATTGGCGGTTATAATCAGGATAAGGGCGAGAGCACTATTACGATCTCCGGTTCGGCAAATGTGACTGCCTATGGTGGTAAGTATGCATCTGGATTAGGTCAAGGTTCTGCTTCCGCTCCTGTTGTGAAGCTGACGATTGGTTCAGATGCAGTCATTACTGCATATTCGGATGGCAGAAAAGCTGCGATTACCGGTACTCCGCAAGAGGGTTCTGCAAGCATCATCAATATGTACGCTAACGATATCAATTTGGGTACTCAGAATGTTTCTTTGACGCTCACTGCTGATGATAGCAACACGCAGAATATTACACTGGCTGGTGGCTATAAGGGTATTGGAACGACTTGTGCTGCGGGCAACTATACGGTAACTGCACCTGCTGAACAGGAAGGCAGCAGCTATCGGCTGATTCCTGCTGATGGAAAGTCTTTTAAGGTGGCAGCAGCTTCTGATAACTCGGCATATCAGGGAACAAAACTGATGTTGATGCTGGTATCTGGCAATGGAACCACAATTCAACTGAATCCGACGAGCGGTACAACGATTCAGTCTGGAAATGATGAGCCGTTGGTACTTGATGAAGAAAACGGTGTTATTATTGTTCCGGCTGGCGGCAGTGTTAATGACACGGTATGGTTGGCTGGCGGTACTGTAGCAAAGAATGGTACACAGAAAGTTAATGTGGAAAGCATTGCACTGAACGAAAACACGTTGACACTCTACACAAATCGTGACCCGAAAACAGCTGCTCTTACCGCAACAGTATCTCCGGATAACGCAACGGATAAAACTGTAGCTTGGACTTCTGCTGACGAAAAGGTTGCAACGGTTGAAAACGGTGTTGTAACTGCTGTAGGCAACGGCACAACTACTATCACTGCACAGGCTGGCGGTAAAACGGCGGTTTGTACGGTAACTGTAAGCACTCGTTCTTCCTCCTCGGGCGGCAGCAGCAAAACCACCTATCCGGTAAACACGCCGACCGCAGATAACGGCACGGCAGCGGTTTCGCCGAAGAATGCCGCAAAGGGTGACACCGTAACGATCACGGTTACGCCGGACAACGGTTACAAGGTAGACAAGGTTACGGTAACCAACGCAAACGGCAATACGATCACTGTTACCGACAAGGGCAATGGCAAATATACATTTACCATGCCCGCAAGCAAGGTAACGGTTACGCCGACATTCGTGAAAATCGCACAGCAGCCGACCGGAAAAACATTTTCTGATGTGGCAAAGTCGGACTGGTTCGCAGATGCGGTTGCATACGTCACCGACAAGGGTCTGATGAACGGCACCGGCAGCGATACGTTCTCCCCGAATGCGTCCACCACTCGAGGTATGCTGATGACCGTTCTCGCTCGCTACGCAGGCGAGGACACCACTGGCGGCAGCCCGTGGTATCAGAAGGGTATGAACTGGGCGAAGGCTAAGGGCGTGTCCGATGGCACCAACCCGGAAGTAAACATCACCCGTGAGCAGCTTGTTACCATGCTGTATCGCTACGCCGGTTCCCCGAAGGCTAACGGTTCGCTCGACAGCTTCTCCGATGCCGCAAGCGTAAGCAGCTACGCTGTCAATGCAATGCAGTGGGCGGTTGCCAACGGCATTGTCAACGGCTCGAACGGCAAGTTGAACCCGCAGAACAACGCAACCCGCGCAGAGGTTGCCGCAATTCTCATGCGCTTCTGCGAAATGAGCAAGTAACACCTCATACAGACAAAAAGCACAGCTTCGGCTGTGCTTTTTCTGTTTTTCCTCCATTTCAAGCTATATATTATATCAGTAGAAGCTCCTGAGATATTCTCAGGAGCTTACTTTTTGTCCGAAAGGAAAAGTAGAGTCTGACCTTCGGGGACGACCGTATCCGTGAAGTCGTGGAGAAGTACAACGCCAAGCTGCTGATTCTCGACCTGATGAGTTCTTATATCGGCGGCGACTGCTCGATGAACAACGCCAACGAAACAAGAGCTGAGTTCAACCACCTGATTGCCGTGGCAAGGACACCGGCTGCGCCATCATTATCATCGCCTATATGAACTCGATGTACCGTGTGACGATGTGGTAGACGCGAAAGTGTTTGTCATTGACGATTTAACGCATTCGAAAAACACTGGATATCTCGATGGTATCCAGTATTTTTCTTGGCGAGGATAGATTATATGAGTGCGGGGGGGGGGGAGCAGGGAAGCCCCCGCCTCCCCCCACACGAGGTTTTATTTGCGGAGGTATGCGGACAGCATACAAGGAACTGCATATTCGTCGGTGGCTTTCTCAACGGCCTGCCAGCGATTTGATCCAACAGGGTATGATCCGGCTAACGCCAGCACGCCCGTACCAGCGTCCGCAGATTGCGTTCCACGCAGCCGCTGGTGGTTTCAAAATGCTGAGCGGTCTGCTTGTAGAGGCGCTTGGTGATCAGCAGAACATGGTCGGGCTTCTGCTGCACCTGTTCCAGCATATAGACGGCGTAGTAAAAGCCGGACAGCTTTCCAGATACGCCCAGCAGACGAAGAAGGCGATCCGAATCCAGCGGAACATTCAAATTCTGCTCCGAGACATAACATACCAAAGGCACAATGACCCTCCTTATTCTTATAGTGATGTGAATGGCCTGACCATCCGGGAGGGCCGCGCGACCAATAATTGGTCTTTTATATCAGACCCCTTAATATGAGCTGCTTGTTGGACTTCTGCCGGCATCGATCTTACCGTAGATGTATGGGCGAGCAACTGATGAGGTATTCAGAATAATCATCCTTATCCTCCCTGAGTCAATCATACACGATTTATAGCGATTCGTGTCATAGAATCGTTTTACAATGCTCTACACATATCCGCCGGTTATTGCCCGAAAATGTCGATTTCTGCAACTTTTATGAAAGAAACAAGCCGACAGAAAACCGCAGGGCAGCTCCGAGAAGGAGCCGCCCTGCGGTTTCCATTTTATATACACTTTGCTGACGGCTCTCTACCGTCAGTTTTCTTATCTGCTGAGATACAGCCGATACAGGAATGTTGCGATCTGTGCGCGGGTGCAGGTGGAGTTGGGGTCGAAACGACCGCCGCCAACACCGGCGGTAATGCCGTTCTCGATGGCCCAGGCCACAGCCTGCGCGTAGTAGCTGTCAGCGGAAACGTCGGTAAACGTGGCCGCACCGCCCGCCGCGGGCTGGCCCTTGGCGCGCCACAGCATGGTGACCATCTGGGCGCGGTTGATGGCGGCGTTGGGCTCCGTG
>OGCN01005339.1_pt1 | contig 10242 bp, 9 predicted proteins | sample 1570181 | NCBI WGS metagenome assembly OGCN01 (sample SAMEA4370584, study PRJEB24528) | human gut metagenome | reverse complement strand
GACAGCCAAGACGTTTCCACGCTTCCCATTTATTCATCAGTTCATAGCTGACCGGTTTTACTTCCGGTTCATGCTGGCCGTAAAATGAATCTTTAGACTGTACTACGCCTGTATGAAATTCACAGTGTTCTCTCTTTGCACCTTCCACAAGCGCGTTGATCACTTCCAGATTTGCCACTGCCGGAAATTCAATCGGAGCATACTCCTTACTGGTACCTTCCATACGGATAGCACCCGTTGCAACGACCACATCACCACTCTTTACTTCCGGCTGCATTCCGCCACAGGTTCCGATGCGGACAAAGGTGTCTGCTCCGCATCGATAAAGCTCTTCCATTGCGATTGAAGCTGACGGGCCGCCGATACCGGTAGAAGTTACACTTACTTTTACGCCGTCCAGTGTTCCTGTATAAGTTACATATTCTCTGTTGTCTGCTACAAAAACCGGATCCTCAAAATACTGTGCGATCTTTTTGCAGCGTTTCGGGTCTCCCGGCAAAATTACGTAACGGCCAACCTCACCCTGACCTACCTGAATATGATACTGTTTACTTGCATCTTCAGAATAATTTTTCATGCTCATTTCCTCCTTTTGCGGTTGGTAAGAACAGATATTTACACTATATCTTAAGTATAAATGGCTTTTAAGGCTTTTTCAACCATTCCTTCAGAAAGAAAAAACGCTGCACGATTTTCTCTCGTACAGCATTCTTTCTTATAAAACCATATATTATTCTTCATGCAAGTCTGCTTCCTGCGCGCAGCATACGGAACATTCTTCTTGCAGCGCAAAGGTAAAGTTCCTCCGCATTTTCCAGTGCCTCGGGAAGTGTCATCACTCCGTTGATCGTTGTGATCATCGATTCAATTCCATAATCGAAAATGTCTTCAGCACCTTTTCCCATGCTGCCTACGATTGCCACTGCCGGAATGTTATGTGCCTTGCAGTGCATGCCGACACCCTGCATGACTTTGCCGAATACAGACTGCCAGTCGGTCGCACCCTCACCGGTAACAACTATATCAACGCCTTCCAGACGTTTGTCAAAATCAACCAGATCAAGTACTGTTTCAATTCCTGATTTCAACGTTCCCTTCAGGAAAACCATCAGTGCTGCTCCAAGCCCGCCTGCTGCTCCGGCACCTTCTATCTGATCCATATCGATACCAAACTGTGCTTTCAGGATATCACGGTAGTTCTGCATTCCTTTTTCCAGCTCATCCTGAATCTCAGGTGTTGCACCTTTTTGTTTTCCGAATGTATAGGTCGCACCGTCTTTTCCGCACAGAGGATTGGTCACGTCACACATGACCGTGAAATTGCATTCTTTTACAAGCGGATTCATATCGGATACATCAATCTTGCGGATTTTGATCAGATCTTCGCCACAACCTTTCAGCTCTTCCCCGTTTTCATCAAGGAAACGTACACCCAGTGCGCGGATGCAGCCGATTCCGCCATCGTTTGTTGCAGAACCACCGATTGCTATGGAAATATCACGGAAACCTTTATTTAAAGCGTCCAGGATCATTTCGCCGGTTCCATAGGAAGTTGTATATCGTGGATCTCTTTTTTCATCCGGCACCAGTGGAGTCCGGATGCTGCTGCCATTTCCATAACTGCTCTTTTTTCATCCAGCATTCCGTAACTGCAGGTAAGTTCTTCCCACAACGGTCCATGCACTTTCAGTGAATTGCTTTTACCGTTTACTGCCGAAAGAACTGCATCTGTCGTACCTTCTCCGCCATCCGCAACTTCTATGCTGTCACAGATGCAGTCCGGAAAAATCTCCCGGGCTGCACATGTGAGTAATTCTGCTGTTTTCGGAGAAGACAGGGTTCCTTTAAAAGAATCTGATGCAAATAAAAATTTCATTGGATGTCTCCTCTCACATGTCATCTCACCTTACTTTAATTTAAACTGTACATACACCGGATCATGGTCTGAGTAAGAATAACCGGTATTGATATTTTCATATTTCAGACATTCAATATTGTCAGAAACAATAAATCCATCCAGTGTAACTGTATATGTCTCGCCCGGAATATATTCCATATCTGCATTACGTGCACTGTCCCACAGGGAAGCACACTCTTCATCACTCAACTGGTCAATACAGAAAGAAAAATGATCCGGAAGTTCTGCTCTCGGGAACGGATATGCCCATGATTCTCTCTCTGCGGAATCATCCTCAGCAGCCTTCAGATCATGGTTAAAATCACCTCCGCAAAGTACATAATTGCCTGCATCGTATTCTTTCTTCATATCTGCCGTAAGCATCTGGATCTGGCCTTCCCGGATCTCGTCACTGTTTCCATAAGCAGACATATGAAGTTCAAAAATCACCAGTTCTTTTCCATTATCGACCGGAACGCGTGAAATACTATAGCAGCGGTCCAGATCAAAAAACTTACTGAAAGAAGTGGATACCGGAGAACTTCTTCTCAAAGAATCCGTCACCGGATATCTGGAAAACAGCGCAAGCCCGGATTTACTGCTGCCATGCGGCTGTGTAAATGGATAAAACAGAAACGCAGAATCATAATTCTGTGCAAATACGCAGTCATAATCTGACATACAGTCTTTCAGAATAGAATATTCATTCACATGATAGCTTCTTGTAGAATCCAGATCTACTTCTTCGATCAATGCAAAATCCGGATCATAGGATGCCACCAGTTCTCCGGCTCCCTGAACTGTCTCAAGAACGCTGTCTTTACTCTTTGCCCAGGAAGACTTCCCGCCATCCATAAAGAAACTGAAGTCCGGAGTATATGCTCCAAAACCAATGTTGTATGTAAGCGCAGAATACTCTTTGCCTGTTGTAAGCTTCGCATCTGCCTGCTCCGCGTGGGACTCCACCTCAAGCGGCAGATTATCCTCGATTCGATGATAGCTCGCATAAAGATAAATAAGATATGCAAGAAGTGCAATTACAAGAATGCCAATGATGATACCAATGATCTTAAAAAATTTTTTTATCCTTTTCATAGTTTTACCTTTTCTATGCAATAATATTGATTATATATCTAATATTATCACACGAAAAGGTAAAACACTATCAGAATCATTTATTTTGTAAGAGCTTTTTCTACTGCCTGTCTCCAGCCATTTATTTTTCTTTCCCGCTCAGTCTCATTCATCCGGGCTTTGTACTCTGTTCTGTTCACATTTTCAAATAAACTCTTCTGATCATATATTCCCATTGCAATTCCTGCGGCATATGCAGCCCCTATTCCGGACAGTTCTTCTGCATCCGGTACCCTGACTGGAATATTAAGAATATCACTCTGAAATTGCATCAGGAAATGATTTCTTGTCGGTCCTCCATCCACCCTGATCTCTGCAATCTCAAGTCCTGCCGTTCTTTTCATAATTTCAACAATATCACTAATCTGGTAGGCGATGGATTCCAGTGCTGCCTTTATCATTTCATTTTTTCCGGTTGTTCTGCTCATTCCACTTATGACAGCTCTAGCATCTGAATCCCAGTAAGGAGCACCCAATCCCGAAAATGCAGGTACCAGATAAGTTTCATCTTCCAAATTTGCTGCTTTTGCAAGTTCTTCCGTTTCCCCAGCTGAATCAATTAATTTCAAGTCATTTTTCAGCCAGCTGATCACTGCACCTGTATAATTGATATTTCCTTCCAAAACATAATTCACTTTTTCACCGATTTTATAAGCAAGTGAAGTTACAATTCCTTCATCCGAAAGCACCGGTTTTTCACCGATATTCATCATAATTGATGAGCCGGTTCCGTAAGTTACCTTTATCATTCCGGGTTCTGTACATCCCTGTCCAAACAGAGCGCCATGTGAATCGCCCAGAACTCCATGAATCGGAATCGGATGGTCCAAATATCCATCCAAATCCGTCATTCCGAACAGCTCGTCTGATCCACACACTTTTGGCAGACACTGTCTGTTCACTCCGAACCACTGACATAATTCATTATCCCAGCAGAGATCTGTGATATTAAAAAGTTGTGTTCGGGATGCATTAGAATAATCTGTCTTAAACGCATGTTCTTTCGTCAGCTTATATACAAGCCAGCTGTCCATGGTTCCTATGCAGAGCTTTCCTGCTTCATTTTTTTCTCTGGCTCCTTCTACATTCTGAAGAATCCATGCAATTTTTGCCGCTGAAAAATATGGCGAAAGACGTAACCCTGTTTTCTGTCGGATTTTTTCAGCATATCCTTTTTCTTCAAGCCGTCTGCATATCTGCTCACCTCTTGCACATTGCCATACGACTGCATTATATATCGGTCTGCCACTTTCTCTGTCCCATACCATCGCTGTTTCTCTCTGGTTACTGATACCAATTCCGCTGATCTGTTCCTTACTGATACCGTTTTTTTTCACAAGATTTTTGACAACATGAATTGTATTTTTCAGAATTTCTTCCGGATCATGCTCAACCCAGCCTCTCTCGTCTATAATCTGTCTATGTGGCAGATCTGTTCTTGAAATCAGATTTCCTTTATCATCAAATAGTAATGCTTTCGTACCTTGTGTACTCTGGTCTATACCAAGAATATAATTTTCCATCACTTCCTCCGTTATTTTCTCAGTACTTCCTCTACTGTCTTTTCAATTCCTTCTGCATTCAGACCATAGTAGTCAAAAACTTCTCTGGATGTTCCGGTGATAACAGGTGCATCCGGTAATGCCATATTGATAACCCTCTTCGGGCATTCTGCCGCAACTACCTGGCTTACCATGGATCCCAGCCCTCCAAACGGAGAATGTTCTTCAACCGTAACAACAGCTTTGGCTTTTGCTGCATATTTTATAATTGCTTCTTTATCTAATGGTTTTACACAATACATATCAAGAACTATAATTTTGATACCTTTTTCATTTAAAGCTTTTGCTGCATCCACACATGGTTTCACCATCTCACCACATGCAACCAGAAGTATTTCACACTCCTCCGGATTTTCTCCGATTACTCCAGCTTTGTTCATCTGGAAATTAACATTTTCCTCTTCATAAACATCTTCAACAGCATTTCGTCCAACTCTGATGTATGCTGGTTCTTCATCCTCCAGTAATGCTTCCATAAGACATTTTGTCTGGTGACGGTCACTCGGAAGATAAACACGGATATTCGGAATTGCAGAAATAGCAGCTATATCCTGTGCAGAGTGATGGCTCATTCCTAAAGCACCATAACTGATTCCACCGCTTATTCCGATCAGTTTGACATTTGTTCTGGAATACGCACAGTCAACCTTAATCTGTTCGTAACTTCTTGTTGACAGGAAAGAAGCCGGAGATGCACAAAATACTTTTTTTCCACATTTTGCAAGCCCTGCGGACATTCCTACTAAATCCTGTTCCGCAATTCCCGCTTCCACAAACTGTTCCGGATATCCCTGTGCAAATGGTGTCAATGACGCGCTACCTCTGGAATCACTGCAAAGTACTACGATATCTTTGTCTGTTTTTGCTCTTTCCATCAGAGTCTCACAGATTACCTGTCTGTTTGCGATTTTATTCATTAAGCGCCGCCTCCTTTTTTGAATCAAAATCTCTGAAAATCTGCTCTGCTTCTTCTGCTGTCGGTACCTTATGGTGCCAGTTTGCTTTATCTTCCATAACCGGAGATCCATAGCCTTTTATAGTATTTGCAATGATGATTGTCGGTTTTCCTTTCACTGTTTTTGCTTCCTCAAAAGCCCTATGAAGTTCATCCAGATCATTACCGTCAACGCTGATTGCGTGCCATCCAAAATCTGTCCATTTTGCGACCAAATCCCGGTGTGCCATGACATCCTCTGTGCTTCCTGAAATCTGAAGTCGGTTTCTGTCAATTACAGCACAGAGATTGTCCAGTTTGTACATAGAACCGCTCATTGCGCCTTCCCATACGCTTCCTTCTGCAACTTCGCCATCGCCCATGACCGTATAAACTCTGTAATCTTTATTGCTCATTTTTCCTGCTAGCGCCATGCCGACTGCTACAGGAAGACCATGTCCAAGAGATCCTGAATTCATTTCAATTCCCGGAATTTTATTATTAGGATGACCTATATATTGAGAACCGAATTTGGAATAAGTCTTTATGATTTCTTCTATATCAAGAAATCCTCTTGCTGCAAGTACTGCATAGAGTGCTTCTACGCAATGCCCCTTGCTCATAACAAACAGATCCCTGTCCGGACTTTCTACTGTTTCCGGTGTAATATTCATCTGACGGAAATACAGCTCTACCAGAATTTCCATCACACTCATATCACCTCCGATATGCCCTGCCTTCCCTTCCATGATCATTTTCACGACATCTTTTCGAAGTTCGAATGCCTTTGCTTTTAAATTCTCCATATAAGCTCCTTTCCTGCCTGCACAGTCCAGACAATTTTATTCTTCTCTCCTGTGACTGCTGTTAAAAAATTTCTCTTGCCTTTCTCTGTGCATATTCCATGCACATTCCTCTGTCTTCTTCCAGAATCAGACCTTTTTCTATGCACTGGCTTAAGTTCTCCTGAAACTTTTTCATATACCCCACGTAAGATCCATATAAAGAAACTGCTTTTTCTCTTGTATAATTTTCTTCGTATCCAAACAGTGTACACGCAAATGCAAAATCCGGTTTCATGGATGTACTCACCGGATGATAGATACAAAGTGGAACTTCTACAAACGGAAGTCTGTAACCACCAACGGCATTTCCTGTTTCATCTGTTACGTTTACCCCATCTTTTACTTCGATTTTCTCTGTAGTAAATGGCTGTTTTCCATCCCTTACCCAGTCATAAAGATGCTGCAGGGCTGCCTGAAATGCAGCTTCATAAGGAAATCCGTTTGGATGTACTTCTTTTCCCGGATAATTCGGAATAATTCCACACAGCATCACGTCGCGGTCATCCAGATAATAATCGATCATTGTCGATTTACTGTCATGTGTTGCCCCGGCAACATCGTAAATGCAGTATTTCATATCATCTATAAAACTATTTTCACCTCTGGCTTCACTGTTTGCCCATAATGAATTTTCACTTTCTGTATGCATTTCAATAAACGGCTCGGTCATTTTTTTCAGTTTTCTGGATTGAGTTAAAGCAGTTCGTCCATAACTCTGGTTCAGGTCCGGCATGCATGAACTTGCACTGCCTGCTGAAAAATACCCGTCAAAATATGGTCTGTCCAGTTCTTCTGCATATGCAAAATCATTTACAAAACGAATCATATAAGCCCCTGACTGCGACCATCCCGCCAGATACTGATAATACGGACTGTAATCTCCGATCAGCGGATTATCCTCTTCTCTGAGAAGTTTTGCCAAATCAGTAAGCATGTCCCAAAAAAGTCCGTCTTCTGTCTCCGGATTTGATGCACCTTCCATATTTCCCAGCTCCTGCTGTGGAAGTGCATTTGAACTCTCTGGTCTTGGATTCTTCCAGCTCAGTTCACAGTATCTTTTTTCATCCAATTTCAGCATTGCCGGAATTACATTTGGCTTACTTGTAATTCCAATGTAAATATCACCATTTCGCATCATATGTCTGTATGTAAGTGCCCAGCATCTGTCAAAATCTATAAAACTTGTAGAATTGAGAATCTCCACAACAACGTTTCCACTGAATGCTGCCCTGCTCTCAGGTTTTCTTACCAGTACACGGTTTACATACGGGCAGTCTTCCACTGCTGCCACCCGCCTGCCATCCTGCCATTCATAAATATTTGATGTACCATGAATAAAAAACTCTTCTTCAACATATCCATTTTCATCAAATCTGCATTTTTTATATGCTGTTGCAAAAGGATGGGATGTACCGGTAATCTCTTGCTCTACTATTTTCTGTATCATAACATCCTCCTTTTCTGAACTTATGCTTTCTTTCTGGTCTTCTGAACGGCATCAAAAGCTACTGCTGCTGCAAGGATCAGACCTTTTGCTACCTGCTGCCAGTATTCACTTACGCCAATGATTGTAAGACCATTAGAAAGAATACCGATAATCAGAACACCTACTACGATATGACGGATTTTTCCTTCACCACCGTTAATGCTGATTCCACCTACAACACATGCTGTCAGGACATCCATTTCATATCCATCACCGGCTTTTGGCTGTCCGGAATTTACACGGCTTGTCATGATGATTCCACCAATTGCACTCAGGAAACCACATAGCATATATGCAAAAATCTGAATTTTCTGTGTATTAAGACCGCAAAGTCTTGTAGCTTCTGCATTAGACCCTACTGCATAAAAATATCTTCCTATATAAGTTCTTCCGAGTATGAAAGCAAATATTACAAGAATAATTACCATGATCAGTACCGGAACTGGAATCGGACCTACATAGCCCTGTCCAAAAATTTTGAATTCCTCCGGAAGGTGATATACAGATGCTCCATCACAGACAATAAATCCAAGGCCACGGAATATCATCTGTGTTGCAAGTGTACCGATCATCGGAGGCATTCCCGTCATTGTGATCATTACACCATTAATCAGCCCCATGAGAGTACCGAGAAGAAGCCCGATTACAATTGCTACTCCTGTAGGCAATTTGCCATACACAGCAGACATTGCAGTAAGAACACTTACTACCGATATGATAGATCCAACACTAAGATCGATTCCACCCGAAATCAATACAACTGTCATACCAACAGATACAATTGCCAGAATAGAAATCTGTCTTAAGATTGTAATAAAGTTACTGACTTTAAAAAACTGTGGAGAAAGAAATGAAAATACAATAATGATAGCAACCAGTACCAACACTACTGCTGATTCTTTAATTATATTTTTGACATCAATTTTGTTCTCTTTATTAGCACCCATTTGCTGCTCCTCCTACCGCGTAATATTAGAAGCTTTTTCCATAATCGCTTCCTGTGAAAAATATTCTCTCTCGATTTCGCCCTGCTGCACTCCTTCATAGAGGATAATAATTCTGTCTGACATTCCCATGAGTTCCTCCATTTCTGAAGAAATCATAATAATTGCCTTTCCTTCTTCAACAAGTTTATTCATTAGAGAATAAATTTCCTGTTTTGCACCTACGTCAATTCCACGAGTAGGTTCATCAAAAATAAGAATCTCTGCATCACTTGCAAGCCATTTACTTAAAACGACTTTCTGCTGATTTCCACCACTTAAGTTGCCCACTTTCTGCGCAAAAGAAGGCGTCTTTATCCGCAGATCATTTTTATGTTTTTCAAGAATCTGAGTTTCAGTCTTTGTGTCTACCACACCTGCTTTTGACACCGATTTTATAATAGGAAGTGTAATGTTATCCCTGATCGGCAGACTTAAGATAACACCCTGCTGCTTACGATCTTCCGGTACAAGACATATTCCATTAGAAACCGCATCTTTTGGCGAATGGATGGAAACTTCTTTACCATGTACGATAATCTGACCTGATTCCATAGGATCTGCTCCGAATATCATACGTGCGGTCTCTGTTCTTCCGGCACCTACAAGTCCTCCCAGACCCAGAATTTCACCTTTTCTCAGACTGAAATTAATATCGCGGGCACCGCGTCCTGTCAGATGTTTGACTTCCAGAACAACTTCACCCGAATTGTTCTTTCTCTCAGGAAATTTCTCAGTAATTTCTCTTCCTACCATTTCACAGACTAATTTCTGTCTTGTAATTTCTTTTGTGTTGTGAGTTGCAATCCACTGTCCGTCGCGGAATATGGATAATCTGTCAGAAATTCTGTAAATTTCTTCCATACGATGAGAAACATAAATGATCGTTACTCCATCTTTCCTTAATTTCTCAACCAATTTAAGCAGAATATCTACTTCATCCTCCGTCAGTGGAGCTGTAGGTTCATCCATAATCAAGATTTTTACATTTTTCACAATAGCTTTTGCTATTTCAACCATTTGCATATAAGCTACAGACAAATCTTTGACCAGTGTTTTCGGATTCATCGGAATTTTCATCATTTCAAAAACCTGAGCGGCTTTTTCTTCCATTTCTTTAAAATCCACAGTCATTTTTCCGCCGATAAAATCTCCCATAAACATATTTTCAGCTATGGAAAGATTTGGAATTAGATTAAATTCCTGATATATTACTTCAATTCCCAGACTCTTGGAAAGAGCCGGTGTCATACGCTCATACTCTTTGCCCTCTACCACGATTTTTCCTTCATCAGGAGCAATCGCACCGGATATTACCTTAATCAGTGTAGATTTTCCGGCACCATTTTCTCCAACCAGAGCATGAACCTCTCCCTTTTTTAATCCCAGAGAAACTTTATC
>OGCN01005332.1_pt1 | contig 10257 bp, 10 predicted proteins | sample 1570181 | NCBI WGS metagenome assembly OGCN01 (sample SAMEA4370584, study PRJEB24528) | human gut metagenome | reverse complement strand
ATTCCCTTAATCACTATATCAGAAAAGAATATAGGCTCTGCTTCCTTATAATTGTTTTTCAAAAATTCATATAGCATAAACCTCTCTCCTTCTATCTAAATATTTGTAACAAGTTAAGTTATTTTTGTTAATTATATTCTATTCTTATTCTTAAGCTCTGTCAATGTTATTTTGATAGCTATTGTTAGTGTATCCAGAGCAAAATAAAACATAAAAGAATCTTTCATTCTTTTCTCTGGACAAATAAAAATACGGCATCACACAGACCAGCTCATGTGATACCGTAATATTCTTTCTTATATCTTCAGCACTCGCAATCACAACCTGCAACGATAATGATATGACACACAGAATGATTGCTGTAATTTTTCTTAAAACAACAGCTCCATCTGATCCCCCACTTCAATTCTCGCAGTGACAAGTTCATCCGGTTCTTTCCCTCTTTTGTGTTCGGCTTTCAGGTACTGGGTACCGCCTCTCAGACTTGCAGCGATCAGATTCAGCACATATATATTGTCAAAACGATTATAGATGGACTCTCCGCCCAGACCGGTAAGGCAGATAAGCTGTGTGTTGCTCTTTTTTGCCATATCCATCAGCGGGATCAGCAGATGGGGGGCATTGGTCTGTGCGAACGGGTTGTCCATGATCAGAACCTTTCCCTCATTTTTATCTGCAAAAATGTCCGTATCATCCCGTCTCATATAATACATCGGTACGTTTTAAATATACACGGAACCATTTCCAGTCATGCCCGTCGTACAGTTTCAGATATGCTTCATCTTTTCCTTCTGCTCCTTCGCGGTACATCACATCCCGGTAAAAGACCGGCATGGCATGGTTCCTGCAGGTAAGTTTCGGCCTTCCGGACAGCACTCCGGTCTCTTTCCACTGCCCCAGCCGGGTCTCATACGAAGATACACTTCCAAGCGCATGCTGGATCGCGGACCTGCGGAGGTAAGACGGCATCTTCCTCAATTCTTCCCAGACCTGTGCGTAGATCTCTGTCAGGTAACCGACTGCCTGACGATAGATCTCCATTGTCTGACGGATCGGGATATTCTGTTTTCGTATCTCCACACCATAGCTGGATACTGTCCGCATCTTCTTCCACCTTTCCCGCAAAAAACAAACGTTTCCGGAATGATCCCTGTATTCAGGGCTTTCTCTTTTCTTTTTCCTTCTGGCCTTCGATATAGGCAGATACCTGCTCACGGCTCCGGTCACTGACTGTAACGGCACAATAAGACGGGTTCCACAAATGTCCTCCCCACAGTTCTTTTTTCAGCTCCGGATGTAAAAGGAACATCTGACGTGCAAGATTCCCTTTCATGATCTTGATCATATCTGAAATATAAAACTGCGGCCGACAATCCACAAGCATGTGGATATGATCCGGCATGACTTCCATTGCCAGGATCTGAAACCGATACTCTTCTGCCAGATCCTGCAGCATCTTTTTGCATTCCAGGTCGATCCCGTCTTTTAATACTTTCTTCCTGTATTTCGTACACCAGACCAGATGATACTGCAGAGAATATACATATCCTCTACCATATGAAAGCTGATTTTTATTTATATTAAATATATCTTTTTCCATGTCTGTATTATACCATATGCATTTCTTTAAGCAAACATTTGTTCTGGATATTTTTTATAAAAATTGCGCGTCTAACTCATCACTGAAGTAACGAGAATGCGACGCGCAGATATTCAAGAAATCACTCTCAAATTTTCCATATATTATTTTATTTCTCTCCATTTCAAATATATCAAAATGACTATATACTTATTTTACTCGATAATCACTTTTAATAAAAAGGAGGACAAAAAGTATGACAACAAAAACAAAAAAACTGGCAGCATTACTCATGAGCGGAATCATGACACTTTCCATTGCTCCAGTTGTACATGCCGACGATAAGGTAGAGCTTACCGGTATGGTACAGCAATCCAGATGGTACTCAGGATTACAGAGCATGGTTGAGAAGCTGGAAGAAGAGGAAAATATTTCTATCGAATTTGAAGTTGTTCCAGATGACCAGTATGATAACCTGATGAAAATGAGATTAAATTCTCATGAAGCTCCAGATCTGATTGCTTATCAGTTTGCAGATTTATTTGCCGCTGTAGATCCTGAAGAATTTTTTGTTTCATTAGATGATGAAAGCTGGGCTTCCAAAGTAAAAGCTCCCGAACTGACAGAATATAATGGAAAACATTACGGTTATTGTTTCGAAGCATCCAACGGTTTTCAGGGACTTATTTACAACAAAGATGTTTTTGAAGCAAATGGAATAACAGAACTTCCAAAAACCTTAGATGAATTTTATGCTGTCTGCGACAAATTAAAAGAAGCAGGAATTGTTCCTATTGCGATGCCATCAGATACCTGGGTTCCACAGATTTGGATGACCTCTGGTATGTCACGAGCACTTGGAAGTAAAGATGCTTGTGAAGATTTTGCAAATAAAATTTTAACAAATCAGGCAAAATTTAATGATTATCCAGAAATGGCTTCTGTAATTGACGAATACTTAGAATTGTTTAAAAGAGGATACGTGAATGATGATTATATGACAGTAAGCTATGATGAAATTCTGGGACGTCTGGCAAGCGGAGAAACTGCAATGATCTATGGTGCGACAGAAATTTTAACTTCCATTGAAGAATCTTACCCTGATGCCAATCTGACTATTTTTAATCCTCCAGTAGGCTATGATGATAAAGATGTTCTGGCATATCTTCCTACAGCAATGGGACTTGCTGTAAATAAAGATACTGAAAACCTTGATACTATTAAAAAAGTATTTGATCTGTGGAGTACTCCGGAATATGGAGATTTATATTTCCAGTCTCGTCCAGGCTTCCCAAATATTGAAGGAATTGACGGAAACGAAGGTGCAATGAATCCAGATATCCCTAAAATCTACAACGAATATATGGACGAAGGAAGAGTAGTCGCACAGATGAATCAGTACCTTGACACTCTCCAGCCACTGTTTGGAAATACAATTTGGGTTTACTATCTGGAAGCTCCATCTAAAGGAAATATGGATGGAAAAGCTGTTCTGGACCGTTTCCAGGAAGATGTAGATAAATTTATGACCGAAAAAAGAGCAGAAGGTTGGAAATAACACAATCTCTGAAGTCTGATTAACAATATTTATTCAAAAGAAAGGGACTGAGGCAGAGAGCTTTAGTTCCTTTCTGTTAAGGAGATCTAATATGCCCAAAAAAAAGAAATCAATTTATCCTTTATGGGTGCTTATTCCAGCGCTTTTAATATACACTGTTTTTTCCGTTGTTCCCATTGTGATCAGCCTGGTATGTTCTTTTACAGACTGGAATATGGGCCGATTATATACACCCGCATTTAATGGAGTTGCCAATTACATCGAACTTTTAAAAGATCCTGTTTTTTTGCGTTCTATTGGCAATACCTTTTTGTTTGCATTGGCAACTACCATCTTAAAAACAGTAGTTGGCTTTCTTCTTGCGCTTGTTATGGTAAAAAAAATACCCGGAAGAGGAATTATGCGAACCATCTATTATGCTCCCTGTGTAATTAGTATCACGGTTGTCGGAGTGTTATTTAAATCTATTTTAGCAAATAAAGGATTACTCAATAATATCCTTCAAATGATAGGATTAAGCAACTTAACTCATGATTGGCTTGGAAGTTATGGCACTGCTATTGGAAGTGTAATTTTGGTAGAGACATGGATGTGGGCAGGATTCAATATGTTCATTTTCATTTCCGGTCTGCAGGCAATTCCTGAGGATTACTATGAAAGTGCTACCTTAGATGGTGCCTCTGCTTTTGCAAAGCTAAAAAACATCACGCTTCCTTTAATTGTTCCGTCAATGACCGTTGTTGTGACACTAAGTATTGCTGGTGGTTTAAAAGTATTTGATATTATTTATGTACTCACAAATGGAGGTCCAGGTTTTGACACACAGGTTCTGGCAACTTATACCTATCAATCCTTCAGTCTCGGATTTCTTGGGGAATCATCAGCCGGAAGTGTCATTCTGGCAGTTATTGTAGTAATCATATCGTTTACTATGAATCGTTATTTTACGAAACGAGAGGTAGAAATGTGAAGAAAAAACACGCAGGAAAATGTATTCTTTTTTTATTCATGGTTGCTTTGGCATTGTTATACGTAATACCATTTTTTATGATGGGATTGGGTTCTTTCAAAACCCAGGCAGAAGCAGCAAGATTTGACCTTGCCTTGCCATCAAAATGGCTTTTCTCCAACTATACTCATGTATTGGAATCTGGAAAAATATGGCTGGGATATCTTAACAGTATTATTATTACTATTCCCGTAACGGTGATTTCCGTTTTTTTGGGAGCAATAGCCGGCATTGTCATTTCCAGACGAAATGACAAATTATCGCAGGGAATTTATTATTATTTTATCTTTGGTCTTACATTGACCTTACAGATTGCATCTATTTTCTTTTTGTTGCAATATTTACATATATATGGTACTTTTTTCTCTGTAATCTGTATCTTTATTTCATTACGGATTCCTTTTACTGTTATGACATTCTGTAGCTTTGTAAAGGGAGTACCACGAGAGATTGATGAAGCATCCATAATGGACGGTTGTAATTTTTGGCAAATGACTATTAAGATATTATTTCCAATTTTAAAGCCAATCATGGTAACTAACGTTGTAATTACCGCTATTGATGTATGGAACAATTTTATGATTCCGTTATTCTATTTGGGATCTGCCAAAAAATCAACTATCTCCATGGTAATTTACAGCTTTTTTGGACGCTACAACAGAGACTGGCAATATGTGTTTGCTGCATTGATGCTGGTCGTATTGCCAATGTTAATCTTTTTTATAATTCTTCAAAAACATATTATTGCCGGTATGACAGCCGGTGCTGTGAAAGGATAAGGTGAAAACAGATGAAAGCAAATTATATGGTTATTGGATATGGTTGGAGAGCTGATTTTTATTACCGGATTGCAAAACTTTTACCAGAACAGTTTTCAATATGTGCCGGTGTATTACGTACAGAGGCTCGTGCAAAAGAAGTTGCATCAAAGGAACATATTTTTACTACCGTTGATTTAGACGAAGCACTTTCTCAAAAGCCAGATTTTGCAGTCCTCTGCGTTCCACGGGAAATTGCAAAGGATTATCTCGTACAATTAATGGAAAAAGGAATTCCTGTACTCTGCGAAACACCTCCTGGAAAAAATGTCGCAGAATTAAATGAATTATGGACATTGTCCCAAAAATATAATGGTCGTGTACAAATCGTAGAACAATATTTCCTCCAGCCTTATTACGCAAGTATATTAGATATTATCAAACAGGGTTATTTAGGCACAACCTCCAGCGTTATGTTATCTGCACTTCACGGATATCATGCAGTTAGCATATTCCGAAAATTTCTCGGTATTAAATACGAAAATTGTATCATTCAGGGAAAAAAATTCTGGTCAGAAGTAACTGCTACCAATGGTCGAAATGGTTTTGATGAAAGTGGAACCATTATTCAGGAAGACAGAGACTGGGCTTTTATGCAATTTGAAAATGGAAAAAACGCCTTTTTAGATTTTGAAGGTGAACAGTATTTTTCACAAATTCGTACACGACGTTGGAATGTTCGTGGTGTTCGAGGTGAAATTAATGACAATACTGTAAGATTTCTAAATGCCTCCAATCAACCAATAGAACAAACTCTCCAAAGAGTAGACGTAGGCATAAATAATAATAGCGAATGGGCACATAAGGGAATTCTATTTTTAGATAAACAAGTTTATCAAAATCCTTTTTATCCCGCAAGAATGAATGATGATGAAATTGCCGTAGCGTCTTGCCTTGCATGTATGAAAAACTTCACAGAAAACGGAACAGAATTTTATTCATTACGCGAAGCACTTCAGGATACTTATTTATCTTTTATGCTTGAGCAGGCAATTGAAAGCGAAAAAACAGTAAAAACAGAAACACAGCCCTGGGGCTTTTAAGAATCACAGAGGGGTGAGGACTTGAAGAAATATCAATTTCAAAAGAGAATTTTATTGCGCAGCATTTTCATTATGCTAATACTATTTATCATACTAACTATGGTATTTTCCAGTTATGTCATCAAAACCAGCACAGCAGAATTCGAAGAACAAATTGATGTTCAACTTCGAGGAATCACCACTCAAATTGATAATACACTTCGGCTTGCCGATGATATTGCTCTGCAAATTGCTGCAAATTATCAAATTATTGATGCATTCAGCGGACTTCAGGAATATCACGATGAAAAAAACTATTTTGTTGAAAATACAGATGTTGATTATACTATAAAACAACATCTGATTTCTTATATGCTAAAGCAAAATATTCTAAAACGTATCAGTTTATTTAATTCCAATCAGGATATCACTTATGTAGGAAAAGCTGTGGATTTTGGATATTTGAAAAAAGATTGTCCGAACCCTGATATTTTTACAGATACACAATCTTATTTCGCAGATCAAAAAGGAAAAGGCAGTTTATTCCGAGTCGATTCTTCTGATCCTTACATGCGAGAAATATCACCAACAATTTCCGTACTGCGTGAAATTAAAAACTATCAGTTAATACCTTCCGAATGTCTTGGATATGCACAGGTTCAAATTCAGATTGATAGTTTCGCACGTCTTGGAAAACTCCTTGGAAAAGAAACGGAATGTTTTGTTTTAGATCAGAAAAATGACCATGTGCTATATTCCTTTCAAAGTAATCGCAAAGAATCAGAAATAAAAACACTTCTGAGACAAACTAACAATTTGCAAGGAGGATTGTACTGTAAACTCTGGGACTCTGAAAAATATGGAATAAAAGTTCTGATTGTATCAAAAAACACAGGCCTGATTCATAGTCTTATGTCTACTTTTACCTGGGGAATCTTTCTACTTTTTTCTTTAATTACTATCATGATTTTAGCACAAAAAATTATTATCCAGAGGACAACTGAGCCCATTGTTCAGATGTGTGAAATGTTAACCGGATTACAGGTTGATAAGAATTTACAGGAAATACCTCTTGTGATCTGTGATGAAACAGATGAATTAAGGCAGTTAAATAATGCATTTAACGAATTGATAAAAAATTTAAAACTGTCCATGGAAAAAGAAATGGCCAGCAAAGTAAACGAAATACAGTGCCAGATGTATGCATTACAAACGCAGATGAACCCTCACTTTATTCATAACATCCTGACAATTATTTCAGCAATGTCCAGTACTTCCGAGTATGAAAAGATACCGGAAATCTGTGAGAAACTTTCAAGTATGATCAGATATAATATCAGTTCTTCCGAAGATTTTGGAAATTTAGATGGTGAGATTTTACATGCTGAAAACTATCTTGAACTAATGAAAATACGATACGAAGATAAATTTCAATATTCAATGTCCTATGTGGGTGAAATTCAAAACTGTCATTTACCCAAATTTATCATTCAACCGCTTCTTGAAAATTGTTTTGCACATGGCTTTCGAAATAAAGAATTTCCCTGGCAAATTAATATTCAAATCTATTGCACCGAAGAATGTTGGGAAGTACAGATTCAGGATAATGGATGTGGAATCTCTCCGCAAGAACTGGAAAATTTAAAGTTAGAATTATTTAAGATGCGTAGTCGCGATGTAAGAATGCTTATGAAAGAGATGAAAATCGGCGGTTTGTCTATAAAAAATGTTTATATAAGATTGTATCTTACCTATGGAAATCATATGCTTTTTGATATACAAAGCAATCCTAACGGAACTTGCATTACAGTTGGAGGGAACTATGAAAATACGTGTAATGGTTGTGGAAGATGAGCCTCCAATTCAGAGGAGTATCTGTCAAAAGATAGAAGAAACCAATAAAAACTTTACTGTAGTAGCCGCCTTCGACAATGGGAAAGATGCACTACAATATCTGAAAGAACATCCTGTTGATGTCATGTTTGTAGATATGAATCTTCCCATTGTAAGCGGTAAAGAATTACTGGACTTTTGTTCTAATGAAAAGCTATCGGTATTGCCTGTAGTTTTAAGTGGATATACAGATTTTGAATATGTAAAATGCGCAATAACTAACCATGCTATTGATTATTTATTAAAGCCCTTAAAGGTCCAGGAATTAAAACTGGTATTAGAAAAAATAGAAGAAAAAATCCAAAAACAGTACCTTAAAGAAAAGGTTCAAAATCTGACAGATGCAGTAAGAGGACTTGAAATGTTTCCAACAAAGGAAATACCTTCAGAAGTGAATTCCTCATACAGTATTTTACTGGTCTCTCTTGGCATGTGTCTCTATGAAAATGAAAGAAATTATCAGGAAATCTTTAAAAACATGGATCTGGAAAAAGCATTTTCACTTATTGTTCCTCCTGAAAACTTCTGGCTTGTAGATGGAAAAAGCATTAATGAAAAATTAATCTTTATTCGCAAAGACAGTATTCCCGATATTAATCATTTGAATCAATTTTTTAGAAAAGTAAAATGTTCTGATATTATTGTTACGGTTGTATATTATAAAGAAACCGTAGAGCTTCCTGATATTTTTTCAACATATCATTTGTTACAAAAATACACCCGTGAACATATGATTTTTTTAAAAAATTCTGTTTTAATTTACAGTTCTGAAGAATTCAGACAAGATTTTTCTGATCTCAGAAATAAAATCGACTATCTGATACTTCAGTGTAAAAATACAAATATTGATAACATAATCGAATCTTTTGCTCAATTACTTCACTTACTTACTATGCGTCCAATCATCCAAAAAGAAGCCTTGCGCAACATCAAATATTTTGTATCTGAAATATATAAATTATATCCTGGAAACAGAGAATTTTTTGAAGTTGAAGAAGATATTCAGTTTATTCTGGAGAATTATTATAGTGAAAAAGAACTACTTAAGGAGTTCAATTTCTTGTTAAAAGATATTTTTGGAATCGCAATGTATGACTCCGGAGACAAGAAAATAATTGCTTTAAAAATAAAAAACTACTTGGACGAAATGTTTCGGACTAATATTACCAACCAATTACTGGCAGCTCGTTTCGGATTTGTCCCATCGTACATAGTTAGTATTTTTAAGACCTATTATGGTTTAACCCCAATGGATTATCTGGTAAAAACAAGAATTGATGAGTCCAAGTTCCTTCTGACAAATAGTTCGTTAAAAATTAAAGAGGTTGCCAATGAAGTGGGATACGAAGATTCTCTCTACTTTTCAAAGGTTTTCAAAAAAATCACAGGTGTAAGTCCTAAAGAATATATCCGTTCAGAAAAAATTGATTCATAAAAATATTCTTTTAATTCAACTAAAAAATCGCAGAACAATATTTTCAAGTCCTGCGATTTTTTATATATTTAAATTTTGGGATTCAAGGGTGGAAAGTATCAGATTGTATCCGTCATCTGTAAGATAATAAGAGGTTCTGCGAACCTCCTGATCCAGATACACGATCCGGTTCGCCACATAGCTGATATGCATGACATGATAATCGTTCTCTTCAAAATCATAGCCGTCAAAATACATGGCACGGCCTTCATTTGATAAGATCACATTGACAACAAAATCTCCTAATTTTCTGCAGTCATCATAGGAGATTTCTTTACCCAGATACCTGGTATTGATGGTATCAATATAGGCTCCGATATCATCCATAGTACAGTTCTCTTCCCTCAGAGACTGCTCCATAATATAAAGCATTACTGCAAAAATAAGATTCATCTGTTCATCAAATTTCAGAAAGCCAAACTGTTTCCAAGATGTCTTCTGAATACTGTTTTGGATAAGGACACCGTACAAACCTACATTTTTCATTCGTTTTGGAAAGTTTTTCAGAAATTCGTATTGCAAAGCTGCCTCCTTATTACACTGCTTCTTATAATTTTACATCTCAGAAATCCGTAGTATTTAAAATGTCCTGAGGGACATATTTATCCGATTCCATATATCCCCTCCGAGGGATCGGCTGCAGTGTATTCAGCCGATTGTCTGCAGTATAGCCTTCAGAAGATCCCCCTGAAGATAATAGGTCGTCTCAAAATGAAGGTATGATAACGATACTTTATCCCACAACAATAAGATCTTTGGCGGGAATTCTTCATCCCCATCCCAGAACTGAAGCAACACAGAGAACTCCGGAAGAACAGGCATTTCAAATGTCAGATCTGCTCCAGCCAGACGTTTCGTCTGCTTTCCTCCCAGACAGATACAGGCCTGCTTTACCTCTTCCACT
>OGCN01005327.1_pt1 | contig 10264 bp, 9 predicted proteins | sample 1570181 | NCBI WGS metagenome assembly OGCN01 (sample SAMEA4370584, study PRJEB24528) | human gut metagenome | reverse complement strand
CTTCGCCAGGACACATTAGAAGAAATCACAAGTGCGGTTCGATAACTCCTGGTTTATCGCAACCTCAGAAGCAGGGTTTGGGGCACCGCACGCCCCAACAAGAAGCTGTTCCAAAGGGAGCAAGAATTTTCAACAACTGAAAATTTGTGGCCACGGGACGGTTCTTGCTCTCACGCTTTCACTCTCACGCTTTCACTCTCTTTGCGATTTTCTTTCTTGAAAGTCTATCGTTCTTTCGTTATAATAAAACTGAAAGAAGGTGGGCATTATGACTTTGCAATATTTTGTCACAGCATCCGATACGGGCAATAGGATTCCGATTGAGGTTGACAAGTCAACTCCCGCTGACCTTGCTGCAACCAAAGAAAGCTGGCAGACCGACTGGACAAGTGAGTTCATCGGTGACCCCGCACTGGAAAAGTACACGGCTAAAACCGAAAACGGCGAAATCGTAGCATTGGGTGCTTACCGCGAAACAGAATCCAGCATGTTCGTTTATATTGAGTACATCGAAAGCCACCCGGAGAGCAACCCGACGCTGACCATTCAGAAAAAATATCTGGGCATCGGGCGTATGATGATCGCGTTCGGCATCCAGCTTTCCATTGATTCCGGTAAAAACGGCGTCGTCACTTTTGAAGCTAAGACGGATGAACTTGCAAAACATTATATCCGGGATTTTGGCGCGATCCGGGTCTTTGCCAAACAGTCCGGCGGGCCGATCATGCTGATGCTTGCCGACAATGCGGCGCTTTCGCTCTTCAATACGTATCTTTCCTGAAAGGTGGTGCTCCCATGGATATTGAAGTCAAACGAATGTCCCCTACTGCTATTGAAATGCTTGACCAACTCAGCGCAGTCTGCAAACGGTTCGGCGTTGATTACTATGCAGCTTCCCAAAATCAGCGTGATCTGCTGGACAGCATTGCCCTGCACGAATATCAACTGAAAAAAGCACACGAGCAAGGGCTGAAGCGTTCCGAAGTGCCTCCGTTTCTCGGTTTGAAGCGCTCTGACCGCAGCAACGATATGCCTGCCTAAAGGTTCGACTGCTGCTGACAATGCTCCACCACAAAAATCCCGAGTCAAATGACTCGGGACTTTTTGCGTGGGCGGTACAGGACGAGAACAGGGCGGCGGCACGAAGTGCCGTAAGCAATCAGCCCAGTGGGCTGTTGTTTAGTGCGCGGTTTCCAACGACCAGGAATGTCTACCAAGAAAGCTCCGCCTGCCGGAGCACCGTTTGTACTGCCTCGGTTGGGCGGGACAGGACAGGAACAATGTAAGTCAGAGCCATTCGTAAAAAAACAAAGGCAGGGTATCATCGTGGCGATGGTATCCTGCCTTTTTCGCATCTGGGATGGTCTTTCGGTTAATGGTATGGTATACTCGGCTCAACAAATCGGAATTTGCGGAGGTAAGTATGATAGTACCTGTAGATGAAACAAATCTTCTTCAAGCCGCAACCATCCATTCCATATCCTGGAAGGAATCGCATCGTGCATTTTGTACTCCTGATTTCATAGAAACACACACGCCAGATCGGCAGCGGGAGTATTTGAGAAACAAGATGAACAACGGAACAAAGCTCTATATGCTTGTAGAAGAAAAACCAATAGGGGTTGTTTCTGTAACAAAGGGTTTAATAGAGGATCTTTATATTCTTCCAGATATGCAAAACATGGGTTATGGAACGAAATTGTTACTATACGCAGTAGGCCAATGTACGGATACCTCTACGCTGTGGATTCTTGAGAATAATGTAAATGCTGAGAGACTCTATCGTCGAATAGGCTTTAAGGAGACAGGGAGAAAGAACGCAATAACAAATAAACTTGATGAGATTGAGTTCGCATTGACATAAATTCCCGTTTATCGCGCTCTTCCGCAGCAGGGGTGGCCTCCTATCCAAACCTCCAATTTTCCGCACCAAAGGGGCAAAATCTTGGCCAGTATTGCCGTTGCGCCGCAGGGATTTTTGGATTATACTGTTGACTTGTATTTTATTTTGTATTTTCCTGTTCAGTCGAGCCAAAGGAGGCATCCTTACGAACTATCTGTTTCAATTTGCGCGTATTCTGGCGTTCTGCTTTTTGGGCGAGATCTGCCACGCAGTGCTCCCGCTCCCCATCCCGGCCAGCATCTACGGCCTGCTGCTACTCTTGGCCGCGCTCCGCTTCGGCATCGTGAAGCTCGAGCAGGTCAAGGAAGTGGGCCTGTTCCTCACCGGCATCTTCCCGCTGCTGTTTGTGCCTGCCGCCGCGGGTGTCATGGAGCTGTGGGCGGAGATGGGCGAGATGCTGCTGCCCATCGTCATCGCCATCATCCCGGTGACGGTGCTGGTCCTCGTGAGTGCAGGCCGCACCACCCAGGCCCTCACCAGCCGCCGCGCTGCAAAAAAGGAGGCCGAACATGACTGAGCTTTTACAGGGCTTCCTCTCCGGGTCCGCCGCGTGGGGCGTGCTGCTGACGCTGGCCGCTTTCGCGCTGGGTGCTCTCCTCAACAAAACCACCGGCAAGGCCATCTTCAACCCGCTGCTGCTGGGCAGCATCTTCGTCATCATCCTGCTGAGTGTGCTGAACATCCCCTACGCCGACTACAAGGTCAGTGCCGCCCCGGTGAACTATCTGCTGCTGCCGGCCACCATCAGCCTCGCTATCCCGCTCTATGAAAAATGGGACCTGCTGAAAGAGAACGCCGCCGCCATCATCGCGGGCATCTCAGTGGGTACGCTGGTGAGCCTGGGCAGCGCTTTGGCTCTGGCCCTCGCACTGGACCTCACTCGGGAGCAGTACGCCACCCTCCTGCCGAAGTCCGTCACCACGGCCATCAGCATGGACGTCGCCGCTGAGCTGGGCGGCATCGCGGCCCTGACGGGTGCCATCGTCATCCTCACCGGCATCGCAGGCAACCTGCTGGCCGAGGTGGTCTGCAAGATCTTCCACATCACCGACCCCATCGCAAAGGGCGTCGGCATCGGCACCTCGGCCCATGCCGTAGGCACCAGCAAAGCTCTGCAGATGGGTGAGGTCGAAGGTGCCATGAGCGGCCTGTCCATCGCCGTGGCCGGCGTCCTCACCGCCGTGCTCTGCCCCTTCTTCGTCAGCTTCATTCAGTAAAGATAGACAAAAAATCGCCCTCTGTACCGGCACAATGCCAATACAGAGGGCAATATTTTTTGCTTTTTAAGACCCGGCTTCTTCCCGCTCGGCTTTCTGGCTTTCCACCTCGGCGATGACCTCGGCGGCCTTTTCGTCGATGGCCCCCGGCTCTGCCGCCGGAGGGGCCAGACAGTAGCCCTGCAGCAGGTCTACCCCCATCTCGAGCACCTTGCGCAGCTCCGACAGCGTTTCCACGCCCTCAGCCAGCACCTGCACACCGCGCGGGTGGGCGTAATCAATGAGCGTCATGAGGAACTGCTGTTTGTCGGCATCGGTATCAATGCCCCGGATGATGGCGATGTCCACCTTGACATACTTGGGCGCGATCGTCAGCAGGCTGTTACCATTGCTGTAGCCGCTGCCGTAGTCATCCAGCGCAAAGACGCCGGACGAACCGGGGACATTCCGCTTCCGTTCCAGCTCTCGCTCGTTCATCTCTTCCTCTTCGGTGATCTCCACCACCAGCTTCGGAAGGATGGCACTGTGGGCCTCGCAGTAGCTCGCCCAGTCTTCATCGCTCAGGCTGACACTGGCGATGCTGTTGACGAAGATGAGAGCGTCGGCGTCCAGCTTACCGGCAGCCTCCAGCTCCTCGTAGCACTCGCAGGCCCGGAAGAAAGTCAGCTTCTCAATATCATACAACCGGCCCATTTCGCTGGCCAGCTGCATTACCGTGAGCGGCGAACGCAGGGTCGGCAGCTGAGGCCGCATCAGGGCCTCGTAGGCCACCACATGGCCGTCGTGAGCCGAGACGATGGGCTGGAAGTGGTAGTCCACCCGCCGCTCCCGGATGAGCTTTTCAAAGTCGCTGCGCTGCTCCATCGCATAGACACCGGCGCGGTAGCGCTCCATGTCGAACTCCCGTACCTCGCCCTTGGTGGAGTGCTTGACTTCATACATTGCAAAGTCTGCATACTTCTTGAGGGTTTCGAGGTCCAGTGCATCCTCCGGATACCATGCCACGCCGCCGGACATCCGGATGCACAGTCTCTTGCCGTCCGGCAGAGTAGCACTGCTCTGGGCAAAGTTCTCTTCCAGCTTTTTGATGTCCGCCCGCAGGGCCTCCCGCGTCTCATAGCCGTAGAACAGCAGCAGGAACTCGTCGCCGGAAAGGCGGGCCACCAGAGTGCCGCTGGGCGAGCCCTGCTGTAAGCTGTGGGCCGTCTGCCGCAGATAAACGTCACCCCAGTCGTGGCCATAAGTGTCGTTGATGGTCTTGAGGTTGTCGAGGTCGGTCATCATCAGGGCCGCGTGACGGAGAGTATTGGGCTTCTCGAACAGCTCCCCGCAGACCCGGAAGAAGGCCTGACGGCTGTACAGCCCGGTCAGGGCGTCGTAATCGCGCTCGTGCTCGATGCGGCTGCGCTCGGCCACCGCCGCCTTGTAGTTGTCGGTGCTCAGGGTCACGATGGCTTCCGCCAGCTGGTCCAGCTCCCGGATGCCGGTGCGGGAAAATTCCGGCACGGCCTTGCGCTGTTCCTGTGCGTCCACCAGCTCTTTCGAGAGCTGTGCAACGGGCTGTGCCAGACCATAGCTGACGAAGAAGGCGCAGGCCAGGCCGATGCCCAGTGTCAGCAGTACGGCAAGGCCCAGCAGCTTCGTCACCGACTGGGAGAAGCTGAACAGATCGTTCCCGCCCACCACGCCGACGAGCAGCCACCGCTCACCCGAGAAGGGGGCGTTGCGGCTGTACAGGCCGATCTGCCGGATGCTGGCGATCTGCTGCTTACCGTCCATCATGTAATACCAGCAGTTGTTGCTGCGCTGGAGCGTCAGTTCCCATTTCGCATTTCGCAGCGGTACGCTCTGCTCGCCGGTGTTGGAGGTGACATGAAGAGCCAGCACCTCGCCCCGCAGGTCGGAGGTGGTGGAGGCCAGCAGATAGCTGCCGTGATGGTCGTTCTGCAGCTCGTCCCACGGGAGTTTGGTGTCCATGTAGCTTTCCAGAAGCTCGACGCCCAGAACGCCGTAGACTGTGCCGTCGTCCAGGATAAGGGGCTGCGCGTAGGCGATGGCCTCGCGGTCGTCGCCCAGCAGCTTATACGGCAGAGTCGTCCAGCGGCCATAGTTTGCCGCCCCCATAGGCTCGTCGTCTTCGTAGGCAGTCTGGAAGGGACGGACATAAAACACATCCTGCTCTCCGTCCAGATACTGCAGTGCAGGCGACCACGCCTTATCCGTAGTGATGTCAAAGGTCTGCACCAGCTCCGACGGAGCGCACTCAAGCAAAATATCCGAGTTTACCACAGAGGGGGCTGCATCCGGGTCGAGGTCGCGCAGGTAAACGCAGGGCAGGCGGTCTCCGGAGGTGCGGTCCGTGAAGTCGTGGGTATTCAGGATGAGGAAGATGCCCGAAATTCGCTTGGAGCGCAGCGTCTCAAGCATCCTGGGGGCTGCAGCCTGCAGCAGCGGCAGGCTGTCGCTGCTGCTGGAATCCAGCGTCTTGAGGGAAAGCGTTTCGTCGTCCAGCATCTGCTGGGCGGTCTCATTGATGTAGGTCGAAAGATCCGTCAGTTCCTGTGCCTGCTGGAGCTGGTCCTGAATATAGCCTGCACGGTTCTCCACCTGCTTGTCCAGGATGTCCACCGCGTTCTTATCCAGTTGGAGGGTAACGCCGCTGACCGCAGTGGCCGAAGCCATCAGCATGACCACGATGGCCAGCATGACCATCAGCGCCGAGAAGATGGTAACGAAAATCGTATGCTCTCTTCCCTTCGCTTCATCCCGCATCAGCAGTTTCATGCTCTCCCCCTCCTTCCGCTCGTTTTTGTAAGATGCCTCAGCCCTCGTACTGGCTCAGTGCGTCACAGAGGCTCTGGTACCATGCCTCAAAATACTCATCCGTCAGGAATTCCGCCTCGGCCTCTTCCGCACTCTCGCCTGCTGCGAGGCGCTCTTCCACCGTGGCGCGGTCTGCCGTGGCAAGGTCGCTCATGCTATAGTTCAGCTTGCTGCGGGCGTCGGTGCCGCCCTCAAAGGCTTTGGTCGTGTACAGTTCATTGGTGTTCACTGCGTCCACGGCCTCCATCAGGACGTTTTCCATGTTGCCGGTCAGGGCGAGGCCGCTGCTGTGGATAGCATCCATATCGTTGGCGGCATGGGTCACGGGCAGATAGCCGGAACCCACTGCAAATGCGATGTTGTTCTCCGGCTGGGTGAACCACTTGAGGAAGACCACGCTGGCTTCCACCTCGGCATCGGTGGTCTTTGCCACGGCCATACCGGCACCCTGCTGGACAGAGACTTTCTCGCAGCCCTCAAAGTGCGGCGTGGGCAGGACTTTCAGCTCGATGTCGTGGCTCTCGGTGTCGCTCAGCATCACCTGCGTCGGGAAGTAGGTCGCGCTGGAGTTGGAGCCGATGTAGGCCAGAATGCTGCCGATTTTAATATCGTCGCTGCGGAAGTGGCCGCTGGCGGCGGCCCAGCCCTTGATGTAGGGGACATAGTAGTTATCCCACAGCTTGCGGGCCACGTCCTCGCTCAGGCCCATGGTCATCTTGCCGTCCTTGACGTCAAAGATGGTCTCGCCCAGCTCTTTTGCGCCGATGAGCATATAGTTTGCCATCGCGTCGCGGCCAAACAGGGCTTTGCCGTCGTTGGGCGTATCGGTCTGGGCATCCGTCCAGTTGTAGTAGGCTTCGGCGGTCTTGACCAGACCCTCCACCGTCTCAAGGTCGGAATACTGTGCGCCGGTGGCGGCAGCGAAGAGCTTCCAGTCGGTATCATTCAGGAACAGAAGCTCCGTGGACTTTGCCACCGGGAAGATCTTGATGCTGCCGCTGTCGTCGAAGTCGCCCTCGGTCAGGTAGCTGTCCACATAGGCGGCGCGCTCTTCGTCGGTGAAGTAGGGAGCAAGGTCAGCCAGCTCGCCCATCTGGTCCATGGCATAAGCGGTGTCTGCATAGGCCATAAAGATGTTGGGCATAGCAGAAGCGCCCACCTTGCCCTGTGCCGCAGCCATCACCTGCGTCTCGAGGTCGTTGACGCTGCCCTGGCTGTAGCTCTCCACGGTAATGTTCTTTTCCTTGCCGACGGTATCGTTGAAGGTATCCACCAGCTTATTGAAGCTTTCCAGCTGGTCGCCGTTGTAATATGTCCAGACGCTCAGATTCACCGGCTCGGTGTTACCCTGTGCAGTGCTCTGAGCGCCCCCGCAGCCCACGAGGCCCAGCACCAGAGCTGCAGCCGCTGCAAACGCGGCCAGACGGCGCATTCCGATTCGTTTCACCATGAACTTTCTCCCCATTATGAAGATTTGTTTATTCCCAAAGATATTTTTATCATACCACCACGCGGCCAGAGATGTAAACACGTTCTGTCAAAATCAGCAATATCACAACAACTCTTTTCGGATTTTGTCGATTTTTACGCTTTCTCTTTTCCACAAAAAAGCAGGGCAGGCCCGCGCCGCCCAAAGCTTCCAGCTTTTGGCAAAGCGCAGGTCTGCCCTGCATCGGATATTCAGATTACAGCTTGCTCAGCTGGGGACCCTGAGCGGTATCCTTCACGGCCCAGCCCATCTCGGTGAGCTGTGCGCGGATCGCGTCGGCGGCAGCCCAGTCCTTGGCCTTCTTGGCGGCGGCACGCTTCTCCACCAGTTCGGTCACCTCAGCAGGAACTTCGTCCTTCTTGCGGTTGTACATCAGGCCCAGCACGCCGGTGATCTCGTCGAAGGCGGCAGCGCCGGCTTCGAGAGCAGCCTTACTGGAAGCGGCGGACAGGGTGTTGATGTCCTTCACGAGGTCGAAGACAGCAGCCAGGGCATCGGGAGTGTTCAGGTCGTCGTCCATGGCGGTGCAGAATTTCTTCTTTGCTTCCTCGGCCTTCTCCTTCAGCGTCTCGTCGGTGCCGAACTCGGTCTTGCTCAGGGCAAAGTCGAGGTTCTCGCGGCAGGTGTAGAGACGCTCAAGGCTGTTCTTGCAGCTCTCGATGAGGTCCACGGTGTAGTTCAGCGGCATCCGGTAGCCGGCGGTCAGCATGAAGTAGCGGATGGGCTCGTAGCCGTAGAGGTTGGCCACGTCGCGGACGGTGAAGAAGTTGTGCAGGCTCTTGGACATCTTCTGATTATCCACGTTGATGAAGCCGTTGTGCATCCAGTAGCGGGCGAACTCGCAGCCGTTGGCGCACTCGCTCTGGGCGATCTCGTTCTCGTGGTGGGGGAAGATCAGATCCTGACCGCCGCAGTGCAGGTCGATGGTCTTGCCCAGATGGGTGCGGCTCATGGCGCTGCACTCGATGTGCCAGCCCGGACGGCCCATGCCGTAGGGGCTCTCCCATGCGGGTTCGCCGGGCTTTGCGGCCTTCCAGACGGCGAAGTCGGCGGGGTCTTCCTTCAGGTCATCCTCCATCTGGCTGCGCAGCTCGCGGTTGCCGCTCTCGAGGTCGTCCAGCTTGAGGTGGCTCAGCTTGCCGTACTCGGGGTCGCTCTTGACGCGGAAGTAGACGTCGCCGTTCTTGGCGACATAGGCGTGGCCGCTCTCGATGAGGTCTTTCACGATGTCGAGGATCTGCTGGATATGCTCGGTAGCGCGGGGCTGGACGGTGGGCTTTTTGCAGTTCAGACCGGCGGCATCCTTGAGGTACTCGGCCTCGAAGCGCTGGGCGACTTCCTTCATGGAAGTACCCTCTTCCTGGCCCTTCTTGATGAGCTTGTCATCGATGTCGGTGATGTTGGAGACATAGATGACCTTGTTGCCGCGGTACTCAAGGTAACGGCGCAGGGTGTCGAAGACGATGAGCGGGCGGGCGTTGCCGATGTGGATATAGTTGTAGACGGTGGGGCCGCAGACGTAGATGCGGTACTCGCCCGGCACCTGCGGCACGAACTCTTCCTTCTGGCGGGTCAGGGTGTTGAAGATCTGCATAGTTGAATACTCCTTTTTGTGGGACAGACCGGAGCCGTGATTATAAACCTCTCCGTCTCGCTTTCGCTCGACAGCTCCCCTATCGAGGGGAGCCCTTGGCAAAGAGGGCCAGCTCCTGCGAGCCTGCCCGAAAAAGCAAAAGCCTCCAACGCCATGCCAAAAGCACAGCATCGAAGGCGGTCTTTTCTCAAAATCGCGGTTCCACTCCGGTTTGTCGCTCAAAGCCGATAACGGCGGCTATCCGCGCTGCGATACTCAGCTTCCCGCAGCGTGCTGTCCGGGCGCACTTCACGCGGCGGTCTGCAAACAGGCTTCCAGCCAACGGCCCGTTCTCTCTGCCCAGACGATGCAGCGCTACTCTGCCCGGATAAACGCATTTATCCTTTTACAAACTTATTATAATAGCCGCCGGGGCGTAAGTCAAGCGTTTGACTCCCCTGCCCGGCTTGTGCTACACTGGGCAGAAATGCAGCCCGGAGGTTTTATCATGCAGCTTATCACCGAACGTCTTTTTCTCATCCCCCTGCAGCCCGATGGGATGCGCGCCCTTCTGGCCCGCACCACCGACCCGGAGCTCATCCAGCCCTACACCGATATGCTGAACCTTTCCCTCGCCCACCCCGAGCAGTGGGTCTGGCACACCGCATGGGGGCTTTACCAGAACGATTCCGGCGACTGGGTAGGCGACCTCTGCTTCAAGGGCCTGCCCGAAAACGGCCAGCCGGAAATTGGCTACGGCCTTCTGCCGGAATATGAACATCAGGGCTACGCCACCGAGGCTGTCCGCGCCGCCTGCCGCTGGGCCTTCGAACAGCCCGGCGTCACCGCCGTCGAGGCCGAGACCGCCCCCGATCATGCTGCCTCGCAGGCAGTGCTGCACCGGGTGGGCTTTGTTCCGACCGGGACGATGGGCGCGGAAGGGCCGAGGTTTATTTTGCGCCAAAAGCCTTGACTCCATCGCCAAATCAGCGCTTTCCCCTTTACATCTCCCTCAACTTGTGCCATAATTTATTCTAATATAGCAGTTTGCGTTTTCAATGGTCTGGCAACATCCGCAAACTGCATATCGCAAATATGCTGTTACCCATAGGCATATCTGTGGAACTTGCGATTAAGGGAAGCTGTCCTCGGCGCGGCGATTCGGCGGCGCGGGGCAGCAAGAGAGGGGTAATCTGCTATGAGTAAGATCATCATTCCGGCAAACTACACGCCCGCGCTGAACCTGTACGACACCCAGC
>OGCN01005324.1_pt1 | contig 10269 bp, 7 predicted proteins | sample 1570181 | NCBI WGS metagenome assembly OGCN01 (sample SAMEA4370584, study PRJEB24528) | human gut metagenome | reverse complement strand
CTCCCCCTTCCTGCCCAAGGGCTGGGCGTTTTTGGTGAGTAAGGGGGTATCCATTGTGGGGCCCTTCTTCCTGATGTATTTTGTGCGGAAATATGCTTTCCAAAAGCTGGAGAGTAAGAGAAAGGGGTCGTAGGATGCCAACCTTGTTTGTCTATCTGCCCTGCTACAACGAGGCGGGAAACCTCCGGCGGCTGACCGAGGAGTGGCTGGCCGAGGCGGAGGCGCTGGCCCGGACAGGCTACCAGCTGGCGGTGATCCCGGTGGATGACCGAAGCACCGATGACACGCTGGCCATTGCCCGCCAGCTGGCGCAGGAGCAGGCGCGGGTCCGGGTCATTGCCCACGCAGTCAACCAAAACCTGGGGGGTGTGGTAAAGACCGCCATCGGGGACTTCCTCCAGGTGTCCCAGCCGGGGGACCTGATGTGCCTCATGGACGGGGATGACACCCATAAGCCCCGGTTCATCCACGGGATGCTGGCGAAAATTACCCGGGAAAAACAGTGCGTCATCGCCTCCCGGTATCAGCCGGGGGCACGGGTCCAGGGGCTCCAGGCCAGCCGAAAGCTCTTCAGCGACGGCGCTCGCCTCTACTACACGTTGGTCCTCCACGTCCCCGGGGTGAAGGACTATACCTGCGGCTACCGGGTGTATACCCGCCCCGCCCTCCAGGCAGGGGTGGTGCGCTATGGACAGGCGCTGGTGGAGAAGAAGAGCTTTGCCTGCATGATGGAGCTGCTCTACAAGCTCTACCGCTGCGGCTGTACCTTTGCCGAGGTCCCCTTTACCCTGTACTACGACAGCAAGGAGGGGGAGAGCAAGATGAACCTGGGCAAAACCATCCGGGACAGCTTCCTCACAGCTTTGAGGCTGCGGGTGCGGGGATGAGATCACAGGAGAAAGCCTGGACAAAAACCAGTGGAAAAAGAGAAAAACCGCCTGACAGAGCAATGCTCTGCCAGGCGGTTTCTGTATGGTGCCATTAAAACAGCGGCGCGAACAGCCGGTAAATGGATTGGAGCAGCCGGTGGAACAGGGGTCGCCGCAGAGCCAGACGCCGTTTTCAAACTGGAGATAGAAACTCCGGTAGTCCAGGTTGCAGCTGCCCACCGAGGCGTAGAGATCATCTGCCACCACGGTCTTGCTGTGGATAAAACCGGGGGTAAATTCATAGATGCGGGCTCCCGCCTCCAACAGCACGGGGTAGTTGGACTGGGTCACGGCGAAGACCACCTTCTTATCAGGGATATGGGGGGTCATGATTCGCACATCCACCCCGGACCGGGCGGCGGTGCACAGGGCGGAAGTGATGGTCTCGTCAATGGCCAGGTAGGGGGTGGTGAGGTAGAGGTACCGCTTGGCCTTGGTGATCATTTGCAGGTGGAGGTCGGCGCAGACGGTGTCGGCGGGGTTGGGGGTGTCGGTATAGGGGACCACGATGCCGCCGGTGGTGTTCAGGGGAGGCAAGGTCCGGGGACGGAAGAGCCGGAAGTCGGACCGGGGATTCTGGTGGTCCCACATGGTCAGGAAAAAGACCGTGAGGCTCCACACCGCCTCTCCCCGGAGGCGGAGGGCGTTGTCCTTCCAGTAGCCGAAGCGTTCTTTCCGGTCAATGTATTCGTCGGCCATGTTCAGGCCGCTGACAAAGCCGGTCACCCCGTCAATGACGCAGATTTTCCGGTGATCCCGGTTGTTCTGGTGAATGGAGAGCACCGGCAGCAGGGGCTGGAACACCCGGCAGAGGATGCCCCGGGCGTGGAGCTGGTCCGGGTAGTTGATGGGCAGGGTGGCGGCGGAGCCCACCCCGTCATAGATCACCCGGACATCCACGCCCTGGGCGGCTTTGCGGGTGAGGATGTCCAGGACGTCCGACCACATGGACCCCTCGGCGATGATGAAGTATTCCAGAAAGATATAGTCTTTCGCCTGTTCCAGCTCCTCCAGAAAGTTGGGGAAAAAGGACGCGCCGGAGGAAAAATACGCGGTCTCCGTGTTGGTGTAGGCCGGGCACAGGGCGGCGTGCCCCAGGTACCAGGCCTGCTGCATGGCGTCGGGCCCATACCGCATCAGGTCCGTGGTGGACAGCCGGGAGGGCAGCTGGCGCTTGAGGGTCCGCCGGGTCTCCTCCCGGTGGTAGTGGGGGTCGCGGGCGCCGCCCAAGATAATGAACATGACCCCGCCGATCAGGGGGACCAGGAGGATGGGGATGATCCAGGCAATTTTATAGGCCAGCTTGGATTTCCAGGTGGAGATGAACAGTGCCATCACCAGGCTGACCAGCACGCAGATCCAGTAGAAGTAGACGAAATACTGGGAAAAGAGGACCAGCAGCACCACATAGATGGCAAACTGCAGGGCAATGCCGGCGGCAATGAGGAACATGCGCTGCCGGCGGGGGGAAAAGGCGCTGTGAACTTTTTGCTGGACTCGTTTCATAGGGATGGTAGGCCTTTCTTATGGAGAGGGCGGAGGGTCATTGGAGCACCACATTTTCCTCCCCCAGCAGCTCTTTCAGCTCCTGGAGCAGGGCGGGGTGGAGCAGGCACCGGGCCCCCAGCCGGCGCTTGGAGTCGGCCAGATAGAGCACGGCGGTCTGCTGGCCGGGGAAGAGGACAAAGAGGTTGCGTACCCGGGTGAGCAGGGGATCGTCGCTCCGGGCAAAGCGCAGATAGAGCTTCCCGGAGAGGGGAGCGGCAGCGCCGGCCGGTTCCGGGACCTGGCTGAGGGGGGTGACCCGATCACACATGAGCTGGGGGGCTTTCTCGTCCCGGACGGAGATTCTACCCTCTGTCAGGATGGGCAGGTTGACCTGGAGGTAGCTGCCGCTCTCCTCCAGCACCCGGGAGAAGACCAGCAGCTCCAGGGAGCCGGTGTCGTCCTCCAGGGTCACATAGGCCATGAGGGAGTTGTTCTTGGTGGTCTTGGTCTTGGCCGCAGCCACCACCCCGGCCAGGAGGATGCGCTGGCCGTCCTGGAACTGGGTGGGGCCCTCCTCCTGGGCGAAGTCCTCCAGCACCGAGGCGATGGGGACCGCTCCCTGGGCCCGAACCGTATCCCGATAGGCGTCCATGGGGTGGCCGGAAAGGTAGAGGCCGGTGACCTCCTTTTCCATGGTCATCAGCTCCTCTTGGGAGAACTCCGGCAGGTCCCGGAGGACCAACTCCACGGGTTCCGGCTTTTCCTGCCCCAGGGAGAAGAGGTCAAACTGTCCCTCCAGGTTTTTCCGGCGGTTCCGGGTGAGGCTGTCGATGAGCTGCTCATAGGCGTCCAGCAGCTGGGACCGCCGCACGCCCATGGCGTCAAAGGCCCCTGCCCGGATGAGGCTTTCCAGCACCCGCTTGTTCAGGTCCTCGTCCAGCAGCCGCTGGCAGAAATCCGGGAAGGAGGTAAACGGGCCATCTGCCTGGCGCCGGGCCAAAACCGCGTTGGTGAAGCCCCGACCCACCCCCTTCAGGGCGGCCAGGCCAAAGCGGATGTCCCGCCCGGCCACAGTGAAGTCGGGACCGGACTGGTTGATGTCCGGGGGGAGCAGGCGGATGCCCAGGCTTCGGCACTCGGCGATGTATTCCGCGATCTTTCCCTGGGAGTCCAGCACCGAGGTGAGTAAGGCGGCCATGTACTCCCGGGGGTAATGGCACTTAAACCAGGCGGTTTGGTAGGCCACAATGGCGTAGCAGACCGCGTGGGCCTTGTTGAAGGCGTAGTTGGCGAAATCGGTGATCTCGTCGTAGATGCTCTCCGCCACGTCCTGGGGGATGCCGTTCGCCGTGCAGCCGGTGATTCCCCGGTCCGGGTCCCCGTGGAGGAAGGCCTCCCGCTCCCGCTGGATGTCTTTCATCTTCTTTTTGGACATGGCCCGGCGGACCATGTCGGCCTGTCCCAGGGAGTACCCCGCCAGCCGGCGAAAAATTTCAATGACCTGCTCCTGGTAGACGATGCAGCCGTAGGTGTTGGAGAGAATGGGAACCAGGGAGGGGTGCTTATAGGAGACGCTGTCCGGGTTGTGCTTGGAGGAGATGAACCGGGGGATGGATTCCATGGGGCCCGGCCGGTAGAGGGCGATGATGGCGGTGATGTCCTCAATGTCCTTGGGCCGCAGCCCCACGCACACCCCGGTCATCCCCGCCGATTCCATCTGGAAGACGCCGCAGGTCCGGCCGTCGGAGAGCATTTGGAAGGTCTCCGGGTCGTCGTCGGGAATGGCGTGCAGGTCAAAGTCGGGGGTATGGCTGCGGACCATCTGCACCGCGTCGTCCAGGACGGTGAGGTTGCGCAGGGCCAGGAAGTCCATCTTCAGCAGTCCCAGCTCCTCCAGGGTGGTCATGGTGTACTGGGTAACCACGGCCTCGTCGTTTTTGGCCAGGGGAACGTAGGTGTCCACCGGGTTGCGGGTGATGACCACCCCGGCGGCGTGGGTGGAGGCGTGGCGGGGCATGCCCTCCAGGCCTTTGGCGGTGTCGATGATCTTTTGTACGGTGGGGTCACTCTCGTACATCTCCCGCAGGGGCTTGGACAGGGACAGGGCGGAGGCCAGGGTCATGTGCAGGGAGTTGGGCACTTGCTTGGCGATGGCGTCCACCTCGGCGTAGGGGACGTTCAGGGCCCGGCCCACGTCCCGGATGGCCCCCTTGGCGGCCATGGTGCCGAAGGTGACGATTTGAGCCACGTGGTCGGCCCCGTATTTTTGGTTGACATAGTCGATGACCTCGCCCCGGCGGCGGTAGCAGAAGTCCACGTCGATGTCGGGCATGGAGACCCGTTCCGGGTTCAGGAACCGCTCAAAGTACAGGGAGTACTTCATGGGGTCCACGTCGGTGATGTCCAGGCAGTAGGCCACCATGGACCCGGCGGCGGAGCCCCGGCCCGGCCCCACGGGAATGTCGTGGGACTTGGCGTAGCCGATGAAGTCGGAGACAATGAGGAAATACTCCACAAAGCCCATCTGCCGGATCATGTCCATCTCGTAGGCCAGCTGTTTTTCATATTCCTCGCTGCCCTGGGGATAGCGCCGGGCAAAGCCCTGGCGGCAGAGGGTCTCAAAGTAGGCGTCCCCATCGGTGTAGCCCGGGGGAAGCTTGAATTCTGGCAGGTGATAGACCCCGAACTGAAAGTCCACGTTGCAGTCCGCCGCGATTTTGGCGGTGTTTTCCAGGGCCTCGGGCCAGTCGGGAAAGAGGGCTGCCATCTCCTGCTCGGATTTCAGGTAAAACTCCTGGGTTTCAAACCGCATCCGGTTGGGGTCCTCCACCGTCTTGCCCATCTGGATGCACATGAGGACGTCCTGGATGGCGGCGTCCTGCCGGGTGAGGTAGTGGGCGTCGTTGGTGGCCACCAGGGGGATGCCCGTCTCCTGGTGGAGGGCGACCAGGCCCTGGAGGACCTGCTTTTGCTGGGGGATGCCATGGTCCTGCAGTTCCAGATAGTAGCTGTCCGGGCCAAACAGGTCCCGCATGGCCAGGGCGTGGGCCTTGGCCCCGGCGTAGTCCCCGGCCAGCAGCAGCCGGGGGAGCTGGCCGGCCAGGCAGGCGGACAGGGCGATGATCCCCTCGTGGTACCGGGTGAGCAGCTCCCAGTCCACCCGGGGCTTGCCGTAAAAACCCTCCGTGAAGCTCCGGCTGACCAGGGCGGAGAGGTTTCGATACCCCTGCTCGTTCCGGCACAAGAGGACCAGGTGATAGGGGCGGTCGTCCACCTCATGGACCCGGTCGAAGCGGGTCCGGGGGGCCACATAGACCTCGCAGCCGATGATGGGCTTGATGCCCTCCTGCTTGGCTGCCCGGTAAAAATCCACCGCCCCGTACATGACCCCGTGGTCGGTGACGGCCACGGCGGTTTGCCCCAGGGCCTTGGCCCGGGCCACCAGGCCGTCAATCCGGCAGGCGCCGTCTAACAGGCTGTATTCCGAGTGAACATGCAGATGGACAAAAGACACGGCAATCCCTCCCTGGGTTTAAGCATTCTCCCCTCGCATCTCCTCCACGATCTCCATGGCGGTGATGATGAGCACGTCGCAGCGGTTGGTGAGGGCCATATCCCGGGCCACGGGAGTGGCGTCGGTGGCCTGGATCCCGGCCTTCAGCAGGGGCTTGCATCGCAGGTCCCCGAACTTCTCCTGGAAGCGCTTCTGGAATTCCTTGGCCAGGGCGCCGGTGCGGCGCTTGCTGCCCACAGGGTCCTGGGGGTCCACCGGGGTGAGCATGCCAAGGGTGAGAATGGCGCCGGTGATGGCCCCGCACAGCTCCCCGGTCTGGGCGCCGGCGCCAAACCCGCCCCCCATGTCGAAGCTGGCCTGCTGGGACAGGCCGGTGAGATCGGAATAGGCGGCCAGCACAGACTGGCAGCAGTTAAATCCTTTGTGATGATATGCGACAGCTTGTTCGTAACGGTTCATAGAATATAGACTCCTTTTCTTTCTCTTGTCAGGATAGAACATGAAAAAACAGACAGACAGCCTCCGAGACCTGTCACAGGGGGCTCAGGGGGCGGTGTCCTGGGCGCTGAGCTGGATGAGCTTCCGCAGCCGGTGGCTCAGAGAGGACTTGGTCACAGGGGGCTCGCACAGGGCGGCCAGCTGGGCCAGGGAGAGCTCAGGGTGGGCCTCCCGAAGCTGGGCGGCCTCCCGGAGCTTGGGAGAGAGGGTCTCCAGGGCCCCCCGGTCCCGCAGAATCTGGATGGCCCGGCGCTGCTCCAGGGCAGCGTCCACGGTCTTGTCCACATTGGCGGCCTCACAGTTGACCCGGCGGTTGACCCCGTTGCGCAGGAGCTTTTCCGCCTTGGCGTTCATCAGCTCCATGGCGGACACCGGGGCCCCAATGGCGGTGAGGAGGTCCTCAATGGCCTCGCTCTGCTTAAAATAGGTGATATAGTTGGCCTTCCGGGTGGTCTCCTTGGGGGCGTAGCCCAGCTCCAGCAGCAGGGTGTCCAGCTCCCGGCTCACCCGGAGGTGGGTGGTGGCCAGCTCCAGGTGATACCCCTTCTGGGGAGCGGTCACGGAGCCGCCGGCCAGAAAGGCTCCCCGCAGGAAGGCCAGCCGGCAGTGGGTTTCCTCCAGCATGCCGAAGTTGATGTGGTGGGCCGGGCCGCTGGGGTCAAAGGCGCACAGCTCCCACAGCAGGGCCAGCTTCTCCGGGGCGGAAATGGTGAAAATCCGCTTCCCGGGGGTGTCCGGGTCCCCTTTTTCATCAAACTCCACCCCGAAAGCCTTTCGGAACAGCCCGGGCAGCCGCTGGGCAAAGGCCGGGGACTCTGTGACGATCTTCACCTCGGACAGGGAAAACCGGTTGCAGTACAGCAGCACCCCGCAGGCCTCCGCCTGGGCGCAGCACTTCCGGCCCAGCTTTCCCCGGCACAGCTCCGCTTTCACCTCTCCCGCAAAAGACATAAACGACCACCTCCCAAACAGACGCCCCAAAGGGGCGCGCACAGCGGAACCAAAGGGTCCTATCGGCTGATGTCCCGGTGGGTTTCCTCCACCCGATATCCCTTCTGCCGGATGAACTCCGTCAAGGCGTGGGCAACGGCCACCGAGCGGTGGTGCCCCCCGGTGCAGCCCACGGCGATGACCAGGGAGGACTTCCCCTCCTCCACGTACTGGGGCAGCAGGAAGGCGAAGAGCTCTTCCAGATGCCGCATAAACTCCGTGGTCTGCCGGTAGCCAAAGAGGAAGGCCCGCACCGCCTCTTCCAGCCCGGTGCATTCCTTCAGCTCGGCAATATAATAGGGGTTGGGCAGGAAACGCACATCGAAGACCAAGTCGGCGTCGATGGGAATGCCGTACTTGAAGCCGAAGGAGGTGACGGAGACCGTCATGCTCTCCTCCAGCGCCCCCATGCCGAACAGGCGGAGCAGCTCCCTCCGGAATTTGGACAGGTTGAGCCCGGTGGAGTTGAGAATGTGGCTGGCCCGCCGCCGGACGGGCTCCAGCGCCAGGCGCTCCAGCTTCACCGCCTCCGGCAGGGAGTAGCCCTGGCGGGTGAGGGGGTGGGTGTGGCGGGTCTCCTTGTACCGGCGGACAATGTCCTCGTCGGCGGCCTCGATGAAGAGAAGCTGATAGTCCAGGTGCATCTCCCGCAGGCCGTCCAGGGCCTGAAAGAGCTCGTCAAAGGTCTGGCCCCCGCGGATGTCGGTGACCAGGGCCACCCGGCCGTATTTGCCGGTGCCCGCCCCGGCCATGCACAGGCCGGCGAAGTTGGTGATGAGGGCCACAGGCATATTGTCCACGCAGTAAAAGCCCAAGTCCTCCAAAAAGGCGGCGGCGGAGCTTTTGCCCGCCCCGGATAAGCCGGAGATGATAATGAATTCCATACGAGCTCCCCCCTTTGAAAAGCCAAAAAACAGGAAAAACACACAATTTCGATTCTTTTAGTATAGCATAGGAAATGATCTGACTGCAAGCCCTTGCGCAGGGGAAGTCCTTGGGGTAAAATAAGAAAAACAGAAAGGGGGAAGCCCACATGGAACAACAGATGTATCAGTGCCCCAAATGTGGCAATACCAGCTATGAGACCGATCAGTTTCAGGCCACCGGCGGAAATTTTGCCAAAATTTTTGACGTGCAAAATAAAAAATTTATCACCATCAGCTGCACCAACTGCGGCTATACGGAGATTTATCGGAACCAGACCTCCACAGGCTGGAACGTGCTGGACTTTTTGATCGGTGGATAAAAAAACAGAGGTGGCCCAGCCACCTCTGTTTTTTCCACGGGGTTATTTGGAGGCGTCTTTGGCGCTTTTTGCGGTGTCCTTGGCGGCGTTGGTCATGCCATCCAAGGTGTCCTCCGCTGCGTCTCCTACGCCCCGCGCCGCGTCTTTGGCCGCTTCGCCCACGTCCTTGGCGGCATCGCCGGCGCCCTTGGCGGCGTCCTTTACCGCGTTGCCGGCCCCTTTGGCCGCGTCTTTGGCGGCGTTGCCCAGGTTCTTCCCGGCGTCCTTCATGTCCTCTTTGGCGCTGCCCCGGGTGCCGTCGGCGCTGTCAGTGTGGTAGCCGTCCACACGGCCGGTCTCGTCCGCGTGGTAAGCCCCGTTGCCCCGGTCCTCCAGGGGACCTCTGGCGTCGCTCTGCCGCTGGATGGCCCACTCCTGGGAAGCGGCGTTGGTGCCAGTCCAGCGGTTGGCCGCCGTGCCGGCGGTTTCATTGCCGCAGGCGGTGAGCGCCAGGCCGAGGGTGAGGATGAGAGCGGCGGTCATCAGTTTGCGAACCATACCTTCCCTCCGTTGCTTCATTTCGTAAAATTACGGCGCAAGGCCGTGGGAGTAGTATGTGCCAAAATAAAATTTTTAATAAATCATAAAAAAACCAAAATTACCACTTATCTTTTTTGACAGAATGTGTTAAAGTCACTGTATAGACGCTCGGAATCGAGTATCCTAAAGACACAGGATTCCTCCTGTTCCGAACGAGTAGAAGTCATCAAACATAGATTCACATTCATTTTTTGAAAGGAGCTTTATTATGGAACTGAAAGGAAGCAAGACCGAAGCCAACCTGTGGGAGGCATTTGCCGGCGAGAGCCAGGCCCGGAACAAGTATACTTATTATGCCAGCCAGGCCCGGAAGGACGGCTTTGAGCAGATCGCTGCGTTCTTCGAGGAGACCGCCGGCAATGAGAAGGAGCATGCCAAGCTCTGGTTCAAGGAACTGGGCGGCATCGGCACCACCGCGGAGAACCTGATGGCCGCCGCTGAGGGCGAGCATGAGGAGTGGACCTCCATGTACAAGCGCATGGCCGAGGAGGCCCGGGAGGAGGGCTTCCACCGCATTGCGGATATGTTCGCCGCTGTGGGTGAGATTGAGAAGTCCCACTATGAACGTTACCTGAAGCTGGTGGAGAACCTGGAGAACGACGAGGTCTTCAAGAAGTCCTCCGTGAAGGTCTGGTACTGCCGCAACTGCGGTCATCTGGAGTATGGCGACAAAGCGCCTGACGTATGTCCTGTGTGCAGCCATCCCCAGGCGTTCTTTGAGGTGAAGGCAGAGAACTACTAAGGATTGGAACAAAAAAGAAGCCGCGGAAGCGGCTTCTTTTTTTATGCTGGAAAGGACAGCAGCTATCAAAAGGTGTACCTTTTGATAGCTGTTTTTATATGCAATAGTTTACAATAAAACATCGAAAGATGCAAGAATTTTGTTGGAAAATTCGGAGTATTCGCCTAAAAAGACCTGTCATTTCCTTTGTATTTTGCATGCTATCAAAAGGTACACCTTTTGACAGCCCCGGGAGAAAGGAAGATTTGCCGGGAAGACAAAGGAGGAAACGAAGATGAAGAAG
>OGCN01005319.1_pt1 | contig 10277 bp, 8 predicted proteins | sample 1570181 | NCBI WGS metagenome assembly OGCN01 (sample SAMEA4370584, study PRJEB24528) | human gut metagenome | reverse complement strand
CTACCGAACCTGCGGGTATCGAAAATTTACGTGGTGCAAAAGCTGAACTGTTGAAAGCAAAAGCACAGGTTGAATTGGCAGAGGCTCAAAAGGTTTTGGCTAATGCAAGATTGAAAAATGCAATGGCTGCCATAAAAGAAGAAAAAGCTAAACAAGCGGCTTTTGATACAGCTTTAAAAGAAGCACAGACAGAACAGCAAAAGCAAGAGATTGAACAACAAAGACTATTAAGTGCCGAGCAATTCAAAGCCACCTTGGCATTGGCTCAACAAGAAGCAGCTGAAGCCGACTATGCTTATCAAAAGGCTTTGCTGGAACTGCAAATAGCTTTGGCTACAATGCAGGAAGATGTGTATGCTCAGGAATTGAATGATTTCTTGACTTCAGATGAATATTCATATAGCGTGCCTAAATACAAACTAGAAGATACAGAAATCACTATCGGTCAAGGTAGCAGTGCCATAGAAATCACTATTCCGGTATTAAAAGAAGACGGCGAAGAAACAATTACATTGAAAGGTTATTCTGCTCTTATTTCCGAATTAAGTGACGCGAAATATGAATTGGCAGACTTGCTTAATCAAAAAGCGACAAAAGAGTTCGAGCTAAGAGATGATGAAGAAGCTTTACAAGCTTTAAAAGCTGAGAATTCTGCTTATATAGCATATTTAGAAGGACAAAAGGCTGCCTTGGTAGAAAGCCGCGATGAATTGAAACAGCTTCAAGGTACTCCTGTTGAAGATTGGAAAACTAAATATGAGCAGTATGCAAAAGATAAAGACGATTTGGAAGAACAGAAAACTGTATTACAGACAAAGCTTAAAGAAGACAAACTTCCATTCGAAGAAAAAATAGCAGATTTAAAGGAACAGAAAAATATTAAAAGTCCGGTGAAATTTGAAGCTGATGCGGCTATACAGGAATATTTCTACGAAATTCTTTATAATGCGACTTACAACGATGATTTCTTAAAAAATGAACTGGCATCCCAAATATCTAAAGATGACGAGGGAAATGTAACATTCCCTAATGGAATTACACTTTCTACTTCTCCAAGTGAATTGCAAACATTGTTGGAAGAAATCATTGGACCTAGCACTACTTGGCAGAAAGCGGTAATGGATTATGTGAAGGCAGGTAATGACCAGGCAACATGGCAGCAGAATTTGCTGGTTGCCAAGACTAACATGGACGATGCCCAGAAAGCTTACGATGCTGAATTAGAAATCTGGTCAGGATTGTTGGAAGATTTTAAAGCCAAGGCTGACGCTTATAGGTATAATTATAAATATAGCGAAGCTAAAAACCGTTATGACGGTCGTACGAATGTAATAAAAGATATTGATGCTTTCCTTGAAAAGACACTTAAAGAACGTACTGCACAGGACACAATTAATGTAATTGATTCAATTACAGATTATCTGGATGGCAGATATGAACTTGACGCGTTCAAAGTTGAATATACATATACACCACAAGGAGCTACAGAACAAAAAACTGTTACTTATCAGGAAGCTTTGAATGATGAAGATTTGGTAGAAGACGCATTACCTCAATTTATTACATTGTATCAAACTACATCTGGTACACCTGCTGTAGTTACACACAATGAAGCTTTAGGAAGTGAATGGTTGTCAACATCTCAAGATGGTCTTTATGGTAAATTACAGGCTTCTGCAGAAAAATTGTGGGGTAATCCTCTATATTATGATCCAGATCCGACATACAATCCTAATCAAGAATGGCAAGAAGGTTATCTTGACCCAATGACAGTATTGGCACCATACACACAGGAGGATTGGGATAATATTGAATATAAATCGATACTTACAAGTTTATATCAATACGGTTTTGAAATGGTGAAAGCATGGTATCCAAAACCAAGCGATTATACATGGTTAATCCTTGGTGACGGTTTGGCTAACGACTTGTTTGCATCCACATACGTTTACGAAGAAGTAAATTCTGAAAGCAATCCGGCATGGAACACTTTGTTGGCTGCATTGGAAAAAATACAGAAAGAAAACAATGATGCTCTGAAAGCTATCGACGACCAGATTACACTTAATAATTTGGAAATTGCCAAACTTACAGAAACAGAGAAGAGAGAAGAAGCAAAAATTGATGTTCAGCTGACTACAATTAAAGGAATGCTGGATATTATCGGCGAAGTAGTAGATCTCACTGGAACTGGAAGTACTACTAGTAAAGATGATTGGGAAGAAGCATTTGCAGGTATAGAGGATTTAATTATCGATATAGATGGTGGAGTTAAGTCAGATGGAACTTATACCGAAGGTACAATTGCTGGAATCGATAAGTGGATACAATTCTACACAAACTATAACACAGCTATTGACGCTGGTGATTACACTCCTGTGAAAGATGCTGATATACACAATCTTGATAAGCAGATTGAAGCAAAGAATATTGCAATTGAAGCATTGGAAGCATTGAAGACAGCAGCAGACAAGAAGAAGGAAATTCTATTAGCCGGAATTAACGGAACTGCTACCGAATAAATTAAACTCTTAAACTAACAAGTATGATAAAGAAACTATGCATATTACTTCTGTCTGTATGTACAGTTGCGCCAGGAATGGCGCAACAATACAGCAGCAGTGATGCGTCGTTTGCCCCAAAGAAAGGTCAATGGCAGGTTTCTGCAGTAATTGGTAACAACCAGATGTTCGATCAGGATATGGAATATCTGTTACCAACTTACTGGAATAAAGAAAATAATTTTAACAATCCTGTAGGACTGCCCGGAACAGATTTCCAATCCGGTGACCCCGGATATTACCTTAATTTGGGTGATTTGAATAGTAATACACTGATGAACCTTATTGGTATTCAGGGAAAATATTTCCTGACTGACCGTTGGGACGTAAACGCAATGTTCAGTATGAACATTAACGCCACTCCATCAAGAGATTATATTGAAGGAGACCATAGCGTTCCAGAGTTCCCAATACAGGATTATAAGTATATCGAAGGCAGAATACAAAATGCCTGGACTGTACAGTTAGGATCTAATTATTATTTCAATACAAAGAACGAGCGCATCAACCTATATGCGGGTGGTGTTTTGGGATGGCAGATGGGAAGAATACAGACATCATATCCATACACCGGTGAAACCGTAATAGACGAAGATATGAGTGAAGAAACTGATGAAGATTTGAACTACGAAAGCGTGCAGCTCTATACTCCAAACTCACGCGCCGGACAGATTTTCGGTCTGCGGGTAGGTGCAGTGGCAGGTATAGAATACAGCATCGCCGAGGGTTTGATTCTTGGCTTCGAAGTGCAGCCTATTTCATATCGCTATGACTGCATCCAGATTTGCCCTAAGGGTTCTGCTGTATATCAGGCAGGTCATCACAGCATCGGGTTCTTTGCTACTCCGAACTTGAAGATTGGATTCAGATTCTAAACCCGAGAAAAGTCCAAATAGAAATTCTAACCTGATTATTAAAGCACTCCACACGAAGCTGCGGAGTGCTTTTTTAAACCTAACAACTATAATATGAAAAGTTTCAAACTTTTAGGCACAAGCGCATTCGCGTTTCTATTAATATCCTGCGGACAGACAGCTACCGAAGGATATAGAATTAACGGTAAAATAACAAACCCGAAATACGACGAAAGAACAGTCTATATGGTGGATGCTGCAGGGCACAAATGCGACAGTGCCACAGTTAAAGACTGCAAATTCACATTCGAAGGCAAACATGACGCTACGAAAGTCATGGAGCTGGTGGTACATGAAAACGACAGCGACATGTTCCCTGTCACACTGCCTGTAGTGCTTGAAAAAGGCGACATCACTGTAGAAATGGGCGACATGGTATATGTAGCAGATACAGAAGAGAACGATAGAATGATGAATTTTCTGATGGAAAAAGACAAGTTCATTGACGGCATGTACGGAAAATCACTATCGGCAGACTCGGTAAAATCAGAATTCGCCACTTTCATTGTGCAGCAGGTTCTTAAAAACGGAAATTCCACAGTAGGCAAATATATATTCAACTCATATAAAAGCAAACTAGACGGAAAACAGATTGAGGAGTGCAACAAAATAATAAAATGAATATAGCCGGATTCGTTCCGGCTTTTTTTATTATCCATACGATTTCAGACTTAAATTCTATCAAAAGCTACCCATCCCCCCTGAATATTGGTACCGAATTGTCTTACTTTCCCAATCTCCATAAGTGAAAGATACACGGTCTTTTTTACATATCATCTTTGTCCGACAGTTTGGGTACGGAAGTTATCCGTCAATACAGAGGATGTCCCCCGACAAAACCGACAAGCTTATAGAGATTGTTTTTAAATGAAAGAACCGTGATTGTATCATTATTTTTTTACTTACGCATTGTGGGTAATAAAATAATTACCTATATTTGTGAAGTAATAAAAAATGAGTTATGCCTACAATATTTATTTTATTTGGTTTTAGATTTATGTTTTATGCAAATGACCATGACCCTATTCATGTTCATGTAATCAAGGGGAATGTAAGTGCAAAATTTACATTATTCCCTGTAACATTGGTAAAGAATAATGGTTTGAAATCGTCTGAAATAAAACTTGTAGAATCTGTAATAGAAGAAAACCAGGAAATAATAGCCGAATATTGGAATAAGTTTTTTAACAAAGCAAAATAATAAAGTTATGGGAAACATTGTAGTAGAAAAAGTTTGGCTGACTGATACAGCAGTGTGGATACGCACGACAGATGGCAAAGAGGCTTGCGAGCAATTTGCAGAGTTTCCAAGACTGAAATTTGCCACACCGGAACAACGTAACAATTTCACATTAAGTGATGATGGTATCCATTGGGAAGAGATAGACGAGGATTTGAGCTTTGAAGGATTCTTTATAGAAAAACCTTCCAATCCTTTATATGATGTATTTATAGCCCATCCGGAGTTAAATGCTTCCGCTATTGCCCGCCGACTGGGTATATCACAGAGTTTATTTGCTCAGTATATCAGTGGAACAAAAAAGCCTTCCAAGGAACGGATGGAAGACATTTTTGAAACAATACGTTCTGTAGGACGTGAATTGTGTTCTGTTTCGGTAGCATAAAAGCAAGGTTAACAGTTGAAGACACGATTGTATTTCAAAAAAGCCGGAACGAAACCGGCTTTTGCATGATACATGTCTTACCTGTCTGACGCGCTCCCTGAATGATAAGTGGTTTTCGCTTCAGACGTAGTTTCCATTTAAGCGAATTGTCCATTATATCTCTTTTAATGTCCATAACAATATTAGGTTTTGGTGGTCTTTCTCACATTTATCGAACATAAAATGTGCAGAATCACACATTTTTCAAAGATAATCCAAATAAATATCTTTCCCTTGATTGTGACTATAAATGTGTGATGTGTAGTAATTAGTCAGAATATAAACGAAAGATATATCATCACTAAAATAGCAAATAAGGAGACCAATATAAACGTTTCAAACCATTCTCAGTCTGATAAGACGTGGAAGTTCTTTCAGAATGTCTGTTTTCCCATTTCATTCAAAGCAACGGTGTCATATATAAAGGCAGATACACAATGCCGTCTTCTGTTTTCACATCCTTGTCGTGAAGCACGTAAGGTGTGGATAACCGGGAGCTATACTTGACGATGCACTTCCTCAATGACTTCAGCGTATGGCGTTGGCCGGACTTTACCTCTATGGGAAAAATCCAGAACGTAAGACGCATATTCTTTGCGCGCGAACTCTTCAACGATATAGCTTTTCCCTATACGTCTGGCTCCCTCTATCAAAAGGGCAGTATTACCCTTATGCTTCTTCTTCCATTCCAACAGTTTATCGTATATCTTCCTTTTCATAATTCACGTATTCGTCTTTATTGTATTGTTAATATTTCACATATTCAAGATTATTACACTCGCAAAGTACACTTTTTCTTGGATTAAGAACAACTTTAGGATGTTTTTATTCCAATCTGCAAGACAATTCGGTACCAATATTCAGGGGGATGACTTCGATACAACGCGTAACTATCTGGAACAATGCAACGCTTTTAAAGATCTTGATGTGTATATTCTTAGGTTTTGACTTGTTATATATCTGGTAACGAAAAAAGAGGACACGTATTTTACGCATCCTCTTAATTCGGAGAGTGAGTTTGGACTTTTCTCGGCATTATTCAATAAGAATATTCATGTCTTATTCCGGTTATATTTAAGGGCTTATATCCGGAGTAACACTACCTGAGATATGCCTTTTTTATAAATCCGACCAGTGCCGGACAGTCCTTGTTATTTTCTATTTCCTGTTCGATGAAAGCCCTGAATTCTTTTTTGTATTCTTCAAGCGAAAGAGTATCGGGCAGAGCCAAATCGCTTTTCCTGACCATGAACTGCTGCAGCCTTGTATTTAGCGGAGTTCCTGTCGTGAGGGTTTCCATTCCGGCCTTGACGGTTATTCTTCCCATTTCTACAGCTACGGGCAATATGTACGGGATATCCATGTCTTCCGACTGTATTTTCAGTGTAGCTATGAACGGAGTGTCAGGAACGAGTCTGAACTCGAATTCGTTGTCTTCTATTCTGGTTTGTGAAATTACTTCATTTGTCACGCTGTTTATCAGCTCGATGTTTTTTCCGTTCCATCCTTCGGCAGTCATTTCTCCGTCTATTACAGCTTCCCTGGGGTTACTGCATGCGGTCATTGCCATTGCGACAATCATTCCGAAGGTGTATATCAATTTCCTCATACGTTTCATCTTTTTAGTTAAAAAAGAGGGTGTACCTTTTCATGTTAAGGACACCCTCTTCTGATTTATATCCTTATCTACAGGTTCTTAGAATCTGAAACCAATTTTCAATGAAGGACAAGCTAATACTCTGATATTGTGATGAGCGGCGTTGTACGAAGCCATGCCTTGCGGCTGGATTCTCAGTACGGTGTAGTTGTAAGCTGCAGGCTGCACTTCGAAACCTAGTATCATACCTTTCATGATGCTGTATTCGATACCTGTCACCAGTGCTCCTCTGATAGCCCATACAGTACCAGCCTTGTTGGTAGGCCTGAAAAGCTCTATAGGTTCTTTGCCTGATTCACCTTCTAACTGTTCACCGTCTTCCTGACCTTCGTCGTCAGTCACGTTATCTTCAATCATCTCACCTGAGTATGGTGTAACTGTTTCCACTCTTCCCATCTGGAAGCCAACCATACCGCCGGCATAAAGATTGATGCGTTCATTCCTTGTAGGGAAATAATAGTTACCGCCTACACCAAGCATCCATTTGCTTGACACTCTTCCTTCCATGTATTTATATCCAGGAAGATTAAGAGGGTCATTCTTTTCATAGTATGCACTTTCCATATAGTCTTTCTTTGGAGTGACGTTCATGTCCAAAGAGAAGAAAGCGTTAAGCTGAATTCTGTCTGTAAGGAAATATGCACCCTGTATGCTTGCAATATTTACGATGCTATTATCATTGAATGCGGCTCCTAAGTCGAGGGCGATACCTAAATCTTTCGATTGATTAACGGTATTACCACCTGATAATCCCAAATCTGGTACATTTGTATTATAGGGGGATCCGTTAAGGTATGTTGGCAGCAAGTAATTCATTCCGTTAAGTTCGTTGAAGAACTGTCCTGCCCCCATATTGAGGTTTACCTGCCAATCCCCTTTCTTAGGCCTGAACGACGCATCATCTTTACTGTTCCCGTATTGTGCCATAGAAGGCACAATAGCAAGAGCAGATAAAAATAATATGCATAGTTTCTTAATCATTCTTTTAAGTTTTTAGTTAGTTATTCGGTTACTGCTTCCGGGTAAACTTCGTTAAGAACTTCAACAAATGCAGCAAGTTCTTTCTGCAAGATTAGAAGCTGAGCATCCAAATCAGCCATTTGTGCATTGATGTTTTCTACTTTTGCTTTGTAGGCTTCAATAGCGACTTTCAAATAATTAGTGCTAGTTACTGTTATAGAAGCACCATCTTGAATAAAATCATTGAAGTTTGTATCAAAGTCTGGATCGTCTGAATAAATAGTATTGGTGTACCATATTGTTCCGTCTGGATAATAATATGTAATAGTATATTCTATGCTATTGGGGTTAGTATTATCTGTTACAGTAACTGTCGCATATATAGAAGCTTCATTACCTATTGTTATGCTACCTGATGCAGTTGACATTTCCCAAGCACCTGCTTTATATTCATCCCATTCGTTCTTAGCTGTAAATAGATCTGCTTCAGCTAATTCAATGGCATTTTTCAAAGCATCCAGTTCATCGGTAAAGTCATTATTGTTTGCTGCAACTTCACCATAGTAAGCATTTAATGAGTGGATATAAGTTCCTAATGATCCTCCTATGCTGTTAGTTGGGGCGCCTTCAACCTTCAAATTGATTGTTGATAAAAGATTATCATCATTTGCTACCTCTACAGTAACTACACCTGGATTATTGCCTACCAAATCTTCCAATTTTGCAATTTCATTTTCAATATCCATTTCTGCCTTTTTCAGTGCGACATATTCAGCATTTTCTAGTACAGTAGTTCCAGACATACTATAAGTTACTGCTTCAGCTGTATAAGCCACATTGTCCTGTCTGATTTCTTCGTATAATGCCTTCCAAGCTTTAGCTTCAAGAATTTCCTGAACTTCTGCATAAGCATCGAAATAATCTCCGAACAAGCCGCTATGACTTGCAGATGAATCATATTGATACTCTGTTTCTACGCTTACAGGAGCTACCAATGTAACCATACCAAACAAATCGGTGCTGATCTTTTCGAATGCGCCTTTTGCAGAGTTCTCTGTAGCTGTGAAGGCACTTGGGTCATTACCCAATACTAATGACATATTTGCTTCCACGTTATCTTTTGTCAATGTAGTGTAAACCTCAACTGCTGTAGTACCAGTACCTGTAGTGTAAACAAATCCATCGTATGCTTTACGTATAGGAGCGTATGTCTTCAGTGTAGTAACCAAAGCTTCTTTCACAGCATCAGTTTTTTCATCTGTTTGCAATGCATTATAGTCATCAATGGCTTTATCTGCCTTATCATACCAATTGGCAGTTGCATCAATCATAAAGTTTGTGCGTGCAGTGAGGTAAGTAGCTTTTGCAGTATTATATTCACCGAGTTTTGTAGTGTAAGTACTAGCAAGCTCATTCATATAAGCCTGTTTTCCCGGTAATTGTGCATCAGCATTAGCCTCCAATTGTGGTGTATTGATAGAAGTAAATTTACTTTGTGCAATAGTCATTAATGTTGCAGTTTCAGTAACCATAGTTGATGCAGTGTTATTATTTGCATTTGGAGGTGTTGTAGTAACATCAGTATCTTCAACTTTCAGTTCATAATTACCATTTGCTAAAGTATAATAATCTTCTACATTTCCATTTAGGTATGATGTTAATTCCGTTTTCTTTACGAAACTTTCATTCTCTAATCTTTTGCTACTAATAAATTCATTTTGGATAATTGCATTTATAGCATATGTTTCTGATTTTGTTTCACGGAATTTAGGTAAGAAGTCTGCAAGTAAAGCATTTTGTTTATCCAATGTCGCCTGTTGTGCTTCAGCAAGTTTATCTTTCTGCAACTGACGCTCTTTTACGTTTTTATTGTATTCTTCTACCTCTTTACGTATTTCCTGATTAAGATTGTTTGCAAGTTCAACTCTTGCGCTATTATCTGCTCCATTAATCTCTTCAAGCCATTTTTTCTGGTTTAACAGATTATCTAATGTCTTTTGCGCATCTTCTTTATTGCGCTGTAAAGCAGCTTCTACTGCGGTAGTATCCAAAGTCCTTTCGGAATACTGATTGAGCAGATATTGTGCATCAATTAAATCTGCGGCAAGTTTATTATACTGAGTACGGTTTGCCGTGATATTACCAAGAATACGTGCGTATTCTTTTGTATAATCACTATTTAGACGAGCCACAATCAGGTTAAAGTCACGTAAGGCTGTCTGGTATTCTGCCTGAGCATTTTTTAAAGAAGTTTGATATTCTTGCATAAGAACATCATGGCTGGCTTTTAATTCATCCAGTTTCATGTTAATTGCTTCAATATCACTTGCATTCTGTGCTTCAGCTTTAGCAAGGTTAAGTTCAGCCATCTTAGTGGCAATTTCTTCCTGCTTTACTTTTTGCTCTTGGATCAAAGCATCATATTCTTTCCATGCAGCTTCAGCAGCTTTTAATCTTGCTTGTGCTGAATAAAAATCCGCCTTAGCCGTACGCATAGCTTCGATGCCCGCAGGTTCTTCGT
>OGCN01005318.1_pt1 | contig 10282 bp, 12 predicted proteins | sample 1570181 | NCBI WGS metagenome assembly OGCN01 (sample SAMEA4370584, study PRJEB24528) | human gut metagenome | reverse complement strand
GATTAACCTAGCAAGCCAGCCGGAAACGACAATACGCCAGTATCAATCAGATTTTAAATACATAGTCCGTTATCTGTCCTGCGGAGATGACAGAAGAAAACTGGATGAATATTTCCAAACAACGGAGTTTCAGTTAGACCACCCGGAAGCATTTTTAGATTGGCTGTCTGCGGTGACAAATGACAGGAGATATCGGAAAGCAAAAGAATTAATTGAGACAACAGAAGGAAAAGGAGGAAAAATCGATATGTGTGTATTGTTAGATATGTATGAAGAACGTGGAGAAGCGCGAGGAATAGAGAAAGGGATTTCGCAGGGAATTTCACAAGGAATCTTACAGGGAATCGAAGAAATCAACGCATTATATCATTGCTTGTTGGCAGATAACCGAATGGAAGATATACAAAAAGCAATCATGGATACAGAATATCAGAAGGAATTGTTGCGGGAGTATGGGATTGGAGAGTAAGAACGGAAACAGCCATAGAACAAAAACCTTCTTCATGGAACAAAAATCTTCTTCATTTTCCCTTGCCAAATTTTTTGTTCCGTCATATAATGGAGAAAAGAAAGGCCGGAGGATAGAGAATGACACCACAAGAGATTTTTGCAAAGAGTTTGGTTACTTACGATAAAACCAGTCGCTCGAATGATTCTTTTTATTATCATTTGCCTTATCACAAGGATTATGATTTATGCAACTGGAATCCGATGCGTATGTATAGTGGTAACGTAATTAAATATTATCAATATCATTTGTCCAAACCGGTTATCCTTTTTACGGATACTGATGAATGAGATAGTTTATGGCATCCTGTCTTACTGAGGGGGTGCCATTTTGTTGCATAGGAAAAGGTGAAAGGACAATATTGTATTTATGAACGCACAGAAGTTATTTTCAAAAAAATGGATTGTGTTTGCAACGGCGGTGTTGTGTACCCTGCTTTGGGGAAGTGCATTTCCCGGTATAAAAACCGGATACTGTATGTTTCGGATTGCTAGTCAGGACACCGCAGACCAGCTTATGTTTGCCGGTGCGAGATTTTTGATTGCAGGTATTTTGACTCTTTTGATTTCTTTTTTTGTGGAGAAAAAGGAGCATAAAAAGGAACGGAGAAAGCAGTGGCCGAAAGGACAGATTGTACTTGTGGCATTTGTCCAGACTGCTTTGCAGTACATTTTTTATTATATTGGTATGGCGCACGTGACAGGAGTAAAAGGTGCAATTTTGAATGGGAGTACAGCGTTTTTTTGTGTGGTGACGGCATGCATTTTTTATCATGAATCAATTAATGGAAGAAAAATTGCGGGGTGTCTTTTGGGCCTTCTTGGCGTGTTTGTGGTAAATCTCGGAAAAGGGAGTATTGGCGGTTCGTTTTCCTTTTTAGGAGAAGGTTTTATGCTTTGCTCTGCTGTGTCATCGGCACTTGGCTCGCTGTGTAATAAAGAAGCGGCAAAGAAAATGGGACCGGTTACTCTTTGTGGGTGGCAGCTTATTCTGGGTGCGGTTTTGTTGATTGGTGTGGGTTTTTTATTTGGAGGGAGAATTTCGATTTTGGAAGTACCTGCCACCGGCTGGCTGCTGCTTTTGTATTTAGCATTCTTGTCGGCAGCAGCCTTTTCCCTATGGACTGTTTTGTTAAAATATAATCCGATGGGTAGGGTGACAGTTTTTAATTTCTTAATTCCGGTATTTGGAAGCCTCTTATCAGTTATTTTTCTGAAAGACAGCCTATGGAATGTAAATACGCTTTTTGCACTTTTGCTTGTATGTGCAGGAATTTATTTAGTCAACCGTGAACCAAAAAATATTTCTAAATAAGAATATCGCCGCCACATGCATCCAGTGTAATTTCAATTGAACCATTCTGCACCATATAATCTTTGCCGGATAGTGCACCTTTAAACTGTGTTTTTGGTCCCTGATACGGAATATGGAGAGTTGTCGACTGCTCATCGTTATTGACGGCAGTAATCACGTCTTCATCTTCATAACAGCGTGCAAAAGCATATTGGCGGTTCGTAAGAAGAAGTTCTTTGTATTCGCCATAACACAATGCTTTTTGCGCTTGATGGATAGAACCGAGTTTGGCAATAAGCGCAGTCAGCGGATTGTCAGTCATTGCATCGGCATAGTCACTGAGTTCTAAGTGTGGTCGGAGTGAAGCATCGGAACCTTGTTCTTTTTTTCCTTCGATACCAAATTCGGAGCCGTAGTAAATAGACGGAATCCCCGGAAGTGTGTACATCAAAGTGTAGATTACGCCGAGATGGTCTTTGTTTATTATCTTACTTGCAATTCGCTCAACATCATGGTTGTCGGCGAAACTGTACAATTCCAAGTTCCGGTAATGGCATCCACCCATGTCATAAAGACGCTTTACCGTGTGTGCAATTTCAAAAAAGTTATGCTCGTTGCAGCCGGACCAAAGAGCTTTATTCAGGTTATAATTGGTTACAGAATGCAAAGTTTCCGAATTAACCCAGCGTGTATATTCGCCGTGAATGACTTCACCCATCAGCCAGAAATCCGGTTTTACTTCATTGGCGACCTGACGCATTCCTTTCATAAAATCAAAATCAAGAACATCTGCTGCATCAAGCCGGATGCCGTCAATATCAAATTCCGAAACCCAGAAGCGGATTACATCGTAAATATAATCTTTTACTTGAGGATTCCACTGGTTCAATTTTACTAACAGATTATAGCCACCCCAGTTATCATAGGAAAATCCGTCGTTGTATTCATTATTTCCACCAAAGTTTACATTGCAGTACCAGTCTTTGTATTGTGAATTCTCACGGTTTTTCTGCAGGTCTTTGAAAGCAAAAAAATCTCTTCCTGTGTGATTGAAAACACCGTCAAAGATGACCCGCACCCCTTTTTCGTGGCATGTACGAACAAACTCTTTTAAATCGTCATTGTCGCCGAGACGTCTGTCGAGTGTTCGGTAATCCGTTGTTTCATAGCCATGTCCTACGGATTCAAAAAGCGGTCCGATGTAAATTGCATTGCATCCGATTTCTTTTATATGGTCAATCCATGGGAGCAGTGTGGGAAGCCTGTGGACAACCTCGCCATAATCATTCTGCGCCGGTGCGCCCGTTAATCCCAAAGGGTAAATATGATAAAATACTGATTCGTCATACCAAGCCATGTTTATTCCTCTTTTCTTTGTGAAGTATTTTTACTGAATTATTATAACATAAAATGCTACTGTAAAGAAGTTGTTTCGCGACTTTTTGTGGCGCGAAACGATGCTTGACATGACACATGCAACAATATATAATATAAATATCTAGAAAAGCAATGGTTCAGACTTAGTATCCAGATTCTATGATTATTTTATAAAAGACTCTTGCTTTATTCCGGAAAAAAGAATAGGGCAGGATTGTATATAAATTTTCCTGCCTTTTGTGACAACACCACAGGAAAGGAGGAAATGATTTTATGAATCAGACAATATTTGAAAACCTGCCTCAGAAGATGAATCTTATCAGTGATTTGTTTTCAAGAGTAGTGTTCCGTGACAAGGAGGCCTGCCAAGACTTAGTGAAGATTATTCTGGGAGAGGGGTATGAGGTTACAGGTGTGACATCGCAGTATGATATTACCAATCTGCAATTTCGCAGTGTGGTACTGGATATTCTGGCAGAGACGACGGGAGAAGAGCCGATTCATGTGGAATTTCAGATATCCGATGACGACGACCATATGCGGCGTGTGAGGTACTGCAATGGAAGTATTGATACACACCTTTTACAGAAAGGGAAAGCGTATAAGGAACTGCCTGATGTGTACCATATTTATATTACAATGAACGATTTTATTGGAGGCGGTCAGACAGTGTATGAAATTTTTCGTACAGTGCGTGACAGGGAAGGAACATACAGCACGCAGTATCCGGTGGAAAACGGAGTGCATGAGTTGTATATCAATTTGGAAATTCCATTGGATGATGGCAGTGAATTAGACCATTTACTGCGCTACATAAAAGAAACAACGGAAGAAAATGAAGATGCATGTTTTGGACATATCGTGAAAAGTGTGAAGGAATGCCGGGAAGGAGACGATGAGATTATGAAGTATTACAGTTCACATGAATTTTTTGAAGAAGGCAAAAAAGAAGGCCGAGAAGAAGGAAGAGAGGAAGGAGAAAAAACAACACAGAATAGCATTATCAAAAAGATGCTATCTATGGGGCAGCCATTAGAATTTATCAGCGAGTGTACCGACAAACCAGTAGAATATATCCGTGAGATAGCGACTGAGGAACCGATGCTTGTGAGGGAAGAGAATACCTATGGTAGATATAATAAAAAAAAGAGTGTGGAGTGATGGGAGACAATTGTTCGCGCCGGTTTCTACGGAATTACAGAAAACAAAAAACATTTGTCACAACCCAAATCACCAACAAACCTTGACTTTTTATCAAAATTCTCGTATGATATTGAAAGAAATGTAGTGCAGGAGAGGAGTACACAAGTGGCACTGACAGAGAAGGAAATTCATTGGCTGTAAGATTTCCCCGGAAAAAACTTGTGGAAGGTAGCTCTGAAACAGCGGTTCTGAATGTGGCAGATATGGCCAGTAGGAATTGACGGTTTGTCACGTTATAGACAAAATGAGGAACATAGTGATTATGCTGTGTTTGAAAAAAGGTGGTACCACGGCTGTTAGGTCGTCCTTTATGATGCCGTGGACAATGAGGATTTTGATGACTTGTCGAAAACGGCAGGTCTTTTTTGATGTTGGTTGGCAGATGCCACTGGCATCTAGTTTGATGAATGGAGGTTATGAAACAAAATGAAAAAGGAACTGGAAAAGACATATAATCCGGCGGATATCGAAGACCGGTTATATGCAAAATGGGTAAACAAAAAATATTTTCATGCAGAAGTTAATGCAAACAAAAAACCTTATACGATTGTGATTCCACCACCGAATATTACTGGTCAGCTTCACATGGGACATGCGCTTGATAATACGCTGCAGGATATCATTATTCGTTCTAAACGTATGCAGGGATATGAAACTTTGTGGATGCCTGGAACAGACCACGCATCAATTGCAACCGAAGCCAAAATTGTTGAGGCAATGAAAGAAGAAGGACTCACAAAAGACGATATTGGCAGAGAAAAGTTTTTGGAGCGTGCATGGGCATGGAAAGATAAATTCGGCGGACGAATTGTATCGCAGCTTAAGAAAATGGGCTCTTCCTGTGATTGGGACAGAGAGCGTTTTACGATGGATGAGGGCTGTAATAAAGCAGTCAAGGAAGTTTTTGTAAATCTTTATAATAAAGGTTTGATTTACCGTGGGGAGCGAATCATCAACTGGTGTCCACACTGCCTGACTTCGATTTCTGATGCGGAAGTAGAGTATGAAGATCAGAAAGGACATTTTTGGCATCTGCGCTATGCGTTTGCGGATGGAAGCGGTTATATCAATTTGGCTACAACACGTCCGGAGACACTTCTTGGTGATACAGCAGTAGCCGTGAATCCGAATGATGAGCGGTATAAAGATTTGGTTGGAAAAAAACTGATTCTGCCTCTGGTACACCGTGAAATTCCGTTGATTGCTGATGATTATGTAGATATGGAATTTGGTACCGGTGTCGTAAAAATCACGCCGGCACATGACCCAAATGACTTTGAGGTTGGACTGCGTCATGACCTGCCGATTATTAATGTGATGACAGACGATGCTAAAATCGTGGATGAATATGAGAAGTATGCGGGCATGGATCGATATGAAGCAAGAAAAGCCATCGTAGAAGATTTGGAAAAAGAGGGCGCTCTTGTAAAAATTGAGGACCACGATCATAACGTAGGAACTTGTTACCGTTGTGGAACAACAGTAGAGCCGCGTGTATCCAAACAGTGGTTTGTAAAAATGAAACCACTTGCCGGTCCGGCGATTGATGCGGTAAAAGAAGGAAAAACAAAATTTGTTCCGGAGCATTTTAATAAAACGTATTTCCACTGGCTTGAGAATATCCGCGACTGGTGTATTTCCCGTCAGCTCTGGTGGGGACATCAGATTCCGGCATTTTACTGTGATGACTGCGGTGAATTGGTAGTAACCAAAGAAAATAGTGCAGTATGTCCGAAATGTGGCAAGCCGATGCGTCAGGATCCGGATACACTGGATACGTGGTTTAGTTCAGCTCTTTGGCCATTCTCAACACTTGGATGGCCGGATAAGACGGAGGAGATGGATTATTTCTATCCGACGAACACATTGGTAACCGGTTACGATATCATTCCGTTCTGGGTTATGCGAATGATGTTCAGCGGACTTGAGCATACAGGACAAGTTCCGTTTGATACGGTGCTGATTCATGGACTTGTGCGCGATTCCCAAGGTAGAAAAATGAGTAAATCACTTGGCAACGGAATTGACCCACTTGAAGTGATTGATAAATATGGTGCCGATGCGCTGCGTCTGACGCTGGTAACCGGAAATGCACCGGGAAATGATATGCGTTTTTATTGGGAGCGTGTTGAGGCGAGCCGTAATTTTGCCAATAAAGTATGGAATGCTTCCCGTTTCATTATGATGAATTTTGACCAGAATGAAGATGTCGATTATGAAAATGTAACCGCAGATGAGCTGACTCAGGCAGATAAGTGGATTCTTTCCAAGGTGAATACACTTGCCAAGGATGTTACTGTATTGATGGATTCCTTTGACTTGGGAATTGCCGTTCAGAAAATTTATGATTTCATTTGGGAAGAATTCTGCGACTGGTATATTGAAATGGTAAAACCACGTTTGTACAACGATGCGGATGAAACAAAAGCAGCAGCTTTGCACACATTGAAAACCGTTTTAATTGATGCACTGAAATTACTGCATCCGTATATGCCGTTTATCACAGAGGAAATTTATTGTACACTTATGGGTGATGAAGAAATTTCCATCATGGTAAGTGAATGGCCAAAGTATAAAGAGAGCCGTAACTTTGCTGAGGATGAGGCAAAAGTTGAGCGAATTAAGGAAGCAGTAAAAGGCATCCGAAACATCCGCGGTGAGATGAATGTGCCACCAAGCAAAAAAGCGTCGGTTATCGTTGTTTCAGAAAAAGAAGAAGTGTTAAAAATCTTCGAGGAAAATAAAGTATTTTTTGCAACGCTTGGTCTTGCCAGTGATGTGACACTGCAGTCAACGAAAGAAAATATTGGCGAGGATGCGGTTTCTGTTGTTATTGCGGATGGAACCATCTATATTCCGTTTGCAGAATTGGTTGACATTGACAAAGAAATTGAGCGTTTGAAGAAAGAAGAAAAGAAACTTACCGGCGAAATCAAACGCTGTGAAGGTATGCTTGGTAATCCGAATTTCGTAAACAAAGCACCGGAGAAAAAGATTGCTGAGGAAAGAGAAAAATTAGAGAAATATAAGGGAATGATGGAGCAGGTTAAGGAGCGTTTGGCGCATTTTACAAAACCGTGACGTAATTTGTGAAGGAAACTTATGTTTTGTCGAAGGATTCTCGTATTTCCTACTTGCTTTTTTTACTCAAAATAGGTATTATGAATACCAAAGGGAATGAGTGACAGTGAAAGAGCAAATAGGAGGTACGAGAATGCTTAATTTTGAGGAAGAACTTGAAAAATTTCAGCCGAGCATGGACATCGAGAAAGTCGAAGATGTTGTTTATCATAATAATTTAGCAGATGTGACAGATATTGTAAAAGAGTTGATACAGGATGCTAAAGGAACATTGTGATGAAAAACAGGAAGGGGTTATCAAAGATGAGATGTCCAAGATGCGACGCTAATGTGAGCGACACAGCGACACTCTGCACATTTTGCGGTCAGAATCTTTCGGTGATTCATTATATTCGCAGAGTATCCAATACTTATTATAATCTGGGATTGGAAAAGGCGAAAGTGCGTGACTTATCAGGTGCGATTGTTGTTTTGAAAAAAAGTTTAGAGTTTAATAAGAAAAATACCAACGCAAGAAATCTCCTTGGGTTGATTTATTATGAGATGGGTGAGACCGTAGCAGCTTTGAGCGAGTGGGTGTTGAGTAAATACCTGCAGGCCGATGACAATGCAGCGGATTACTATATTAATACGATTCAGAAGAATCAGACGGCACTGGATGCGACAAATCAAACGATTAAAAAGTATAATTCTGCATTGGCGGCAGCACAGGCAGGAAATGATGATTTGGCAATTATCCAATTAAAAAAAGTAGTGAGTCTGAATCCGCATTTTGTGCGTGCACAGCAGTTGCTTGCATTATTGTATATTCATGACAAAGACTATCATAAAGCAGCAAAATGCTTAAACCGCGCCAGGCGAATTGACTTTAATAATACGACAACACTGCGCTATATGCAGGAAGTTGGTGACTTAGCTGCTTCCTCAGAGAAAGAGTTAGTGAAAAAGCCGTCAAAGAAAGACCCTCTTTCGAATGTAACCCCGGTGGGTACTTACAAGGAAGAAAAGCGGTCGTTAATGCCGGTTATCTATGTGATTATCGGTGCCATTGTCGGGCTTGCCGTAGCGTTTGTTCTGCTTTGGCCGACGATGAAAAACAGCGGAAGTGGAGATGGCTCACATATTTCAGATACAAATGATCAGTTAGCCGTGCAATCTTCCCAGATTTCCGGATTGAAGAAAGAGAAAGAACTTTTGCAGGAACAGGTTGACAAACTGCAAAAACAGATAAAGGATGCGGATTCGTCTGCACAGAAACAAACGGCAAGTTACGAAAAGTTATTGACAGGAGTCAAGGCTTATCTTGCGGATGATAAGATTCAGGCAGCAATTGCCGTGGCGGACTGTAAAAAATCCGATTTTGGAAGCAGTGAAGCAAAAGAAATTTACACAACCATTCATACCGTGACGGATGCACAGATTCAAGCCCTTTTAAATGAAGGAAAGCGTACGGCGTATACGTCTTATGATGGAGCGATTGCAATTTACCGCAATGTGCTGAAACTGAAACCAAAACATCAGGATGCGATGTGCCAGATTGGTTATTGTTATCAGAAAAAGCAGGATAACAAAAAAGCAAAGAAGTGGTATCGAAAAGCAATTAAGGTAGATCCAAACAGCGCAATTGCGAATAAGGCAAATAACTATTTGCAGCAGATTGAGCAGCAAGGTACACAAGGACAATAAGAATAAAAGAACGAATGAGAAGACCTATAGAAGAAAATTTCTATGGGTCTTTTTCGAATGACTAAAAAAGGAAGGAAAGAAAAAAATGGAGCAATTTTCAATGGAGCGAACGGGCTCTCAGCTTGTGTTACACATTTGTGAGGAATTGGATCATCATACAGCAGGACAAATCAGCAAAGTAGTGGATTTACAAATAGAGAAGGGAAATGTCAGGACATTAATATTTGACTTTTCGGGTATAACATTTATGGACAGCTCAGGAATTGGCATGGTAATGGGAAGACACCGAAAAATGAATTTTTTAGGAGGAAGAACTTTTGTGACCGGAATTGGAGATAATGTTGACCGCATTTTTAGAATGTCGGGGCTTTATCGGATTATTCCTAAATATCAGGAAAGGACGGAAGTTTTATAATGGAAAAAACGGAGATTATGTTTGAATTTGACAGTAATTCGGAAAATGAAAGTCTGGCGCGGACGGTTGTTGCCGCATTTTTAGCAAGGCTTGACCCGACCTTAGAAGAACAGAACTTGGTGATGTCAAGACAGCAGTTTCCGAGGCGGTTACAAATGCCATCATTCACGGATATGATGGCAAGCCGGGGAAGGTTAAGATACATAGCTGGATTGAGGAAAATACCATATGGATTGAAGTGGCGGACCAAGGTGTTGGAATCGGTGACGTAAATCGTGCCATGGAACCGTTGTTTACGACCAGACCGGAAATGGAACGTTCCGGAATGGGCTTTGCTTTCATGGAAGCTTTCATGGATGAACTGCATGTGGAGTCACAGGTGGGGCAGGGAACAACGATTCGTATGAAGAAAAAAATTTATAGTTCATTTATTTTGTCATAAGGGAGTCTGCCAATGGAAACCATAGAACTGATTAAACGTTCACGAGCAGGGGATAAATTGGCAAGAGAACAAGTGATTAAGGCGAATATGCCGTTGGTATACAGTATCGTGAAGCGATTTGCGGGAAGAGGATATGATGCCGAAGATTTGAGCCAGATTGGTGCAATTGGTTTGATTAAAGCAGTCGATAATTTCAATGTGAATTTTGAAGTGAAATTTTCTACTTATGCAGTGCCAATAGAGTAAGATAAAGGAAACGACCGGAAAAGCCTTAAAA
>OGCN01005312.1_pt1 | contig 10296 bp, 12 predicted proteins | sample 1570181 | NCBI WGS metagenome assembly OGCN01 (sample SAMEA4370584, study PRJEB24528) | human gut metagenome | reverse complement strand
TAGGGGTCTCCAAAACCTTTGGTGGGAGTTCGATTCTCTCATCCCCTGCTCATTAGGAGTCTGAAAGCCTTTAAAATCATGGCATTTAGGCTCTTTTGTTTTGCCCGAAAAGGGCAGGGTACCACTCAGGGTATCAAAATTGGTACCCTGAGTTCGATACCAGACAAACTAATATTTGGTTTGATTTACTTTTCCTGAATTTCTTTACCACTGATATGTTCAATTTCTATCTCAAAAAGCTGTACAGCTTTTCCCGAACGTTCTATTTCTTCATCGATCAGTTGTTCATTCGGATAGTATTTCCTGGCGATTTTCTTAAGAATCTCTGTTGCTTCTGTGCCTTCTTCCAACAGATGGCATCTGCCAAATACAACCGTGCTCTGCACAAACGGTGCCCATGCTTCTTCTTTTACAGTTTCATTTCCGTAAACGGTGAAGCATACCTTGTCGCTGGCTTTCAAGGCATCGACTTTGTGACCGGTACGTGCTCCATGAAAATATATTTTTCCTGCATCGCTGTCATAAAAATAGTTGACAGGGACTGCATAAGGATATCCATCATCCCCATTTACTGCAAGCACCCCTCGTCTGCTGCACTGCAGAAGTTCTTTTGCTGCATCAATATCCATTTCTTTTTTCTTTCTTCGAATCGGTCTGAACATTGCTTTTCTCTCCATTCACAAACAAAATTTTATTGAATAAAATGTGTCACTACTCTTTTTCCTTACACATGTTTTTCTTTAATTCCCTCTCCAATGATGCTATCTATTTAATAATTTCTTATACGACAAATCGATGGCAAATGCCCCCAACGGTGCCGTAAGTACTATCGCAAGAACCGCCACTGTAAGTACCAGATCTCCACAGGTAAAACCTAATGCAAGCGGAATCCCCCCAATTGCAGCCTGGACAGTTGCTTTCGGTGTATATGCCAGCATCGTAAACAGCCTTTCTTTTCTTTTAAGACTTGTTCCTAACAGGCATACAAATACGCCAAACATTCTAAATACCAATGCACCAATAATAACAATCAGAGCCTTCACTCCGACTTTTCCAAGGTATCCGATGTTTACCGTTGCTCCTACAAGCACAAACAAAAAGACTTCTGCCGCAACCCATAGCTTTCCATATTTTACAGAAAGTCTTTTTGCAACAGTTTCCCTCTTTTTCTGTAATCCTATGCCGATAAACATAATAGCGATCAATGCTGAAAATGTAATTGGAGTTGACAATTTATCTTCCATTACTACAAGTAAAAACGAAATACTCAAAATAATAAGAACCTTTGACGTATCCCGAATATGCATCTTCTTAAAAAAATATGCTAACAAAACTCCAATTAATAATCCTATTGCAATTCCCAAGAATATTGAAATGGGAATATTGACAAACTTAAGTATGGAAGCACCTTCCCCCTGCATCATCCCATAAACATCCCTAAAATAAGAATCAGCGAAATACTTAATAACATAATTTTCCTCCTCATATACGCAGAAAAAGCTGACACTCTCTGCGTTCATTTACTCGCAGAAGTCATCAGCTTTTATAAGCGGTTTAAGTAATTTTATTACTTAGGGAGAACCTCATTCTCTTTATATTTTTTGATAAGGATAACACACAAACTGCTCTTTCGCAAGAAAAACTGGATTTATTCTAAATCATCTCAATTCCATATTTCTTCAGATCAACCTTACCGTCAATTACTTCTACTCCATCCTCTTCAAGAAGTTTTGCCTGCGTTTGTTCTCCGCCAAACGCAAATGCCCCCGCAAGTTCTCCCTTCGCATTCACAACTCGGAAACACGGAATACGTTCCGGGTCCGGATTTTTGTGGAGAGCATTTCCCACTGCTCTTTCCATAGGTTGCGACATGACCTTTTGGAATCTTTTTGACTGCCTCGTATATTCGTTTTGTCGGGCTGTCTGTGATGATATCATAGCTTTCCGCGATCATTCTTTTGATATCTTCATCTGGTATAGTTCCATCCAAAATGATGGTATTCCAGTGCTCTTTATTCTGGTGGTAACCTGCGATCACGGCATCATACGCCGATCGCCAGAAGTCACGCCACTCCGGATTTACCTTGACATTCAGATTGATATATCCGTCTTTTTCGTAGATCCAGAGGAATGCTTTCTTACTTTCCTTCACGCGCACCAACTGCCAGTTTTGGTCTTTGAACGGGCGTTCCTCATATACATTTTTAAAGGATAGACCAAATTTCAATACCTCTTCACGTGTTTTCATAGATGCGCCTTCTCTACTCTGCTTTCGTTTCTATTTTGCTGCATCACCCAGGCAAATGCCCTCGCAGTTCTAGTCATCGGTTCTTTGAAATGTCCCCCCTGGTTCCACTCAAGCGTACAGTTCACTCCTTCTGCTTTTATCCATGCATGCCCTTCTCTGATACAGTCTCCTACTTTTGCCATAACAGGATTTCGAGTTTTTTCTTCTTTATTTCCAAGACTAAGATATACATTTTTACTCTTTATCTTATACTCTTTCATGTAATCTATAAATCCCGGAAACCAGACAGACGGCGATGCTGCCGCAATCCCGGAGAACAGATCTGTCTGACAGGCAGCCCATAATGAAAACAGCCCTGAAAGAGAATATCCCCCAATATAATACGTTTTACTTTTATCTGAACATAATAGCAAAATCTCTTCCAATGTCTGTACCGCTCCGTCTCCAAAATCCTCATTTCCAAATACGGCAGGAGTCTTCCATGGGGACAATTCCTTATTCCAATCATCAACTTTCACTGCAATAAGTTCAAAATCCATAGAGGTCAGATGCTGAATTTCTGCTACTTCATCTTTGATTTCAGATATATCATGATTACCAGCCAACTGAATTAGAACAATATCCGCCTCCATGTTTCCATATCTGTAAACGTGCATTATACCGACCTTTCTATCCGCAACAACTCCATAATTTAATTCTCCATTTCTGTCAGATTTTTTACCCATTTATATTATTTGATTACGCAGACAAAATCCTGCTTAAAGACATTTCATCTGCCAGATCAGGATTGCAAAAACAGAAAACTGTCTTTCATTGTCAGAACAGATATCACAAATCCTCATTTGATTAGATTGCAAGAAGATTTTTGATTGCTTCCATATATACAAGCACAGCTTCTTCCATTCCTGATACAAGAATAAATTCGTCTGCCCCATGGATACGATAATCAATTCCCGGCATTTCCGGTCCGAATGCGATAATGTTCTTGAGTGACTTCGCATAAGTTCCACCACCGATTACCATTGGTTTGTTTTCTGTATCGCCGGTCACATCTACATATGCCTTGTACAGAGCGTTTACAAGCGGGGATTCTCTCGGGAAAAACAGGGAATCACCAATCATATGGATCTCGATACGTCCATTCTCATCTTCCAGTCTGTCTTCGCACATCTTGCGTACTTCGTCTCCCTTAAGAGTAACCGGTACACGGATATCGATCGTACAGGAAACCACTCCGTCCTCTGTCTTAACAATTCCGTTGCACAGAGTCAGTTCTCCGTACTCATCTTCAAATTTAAGACCAAGTCCGGAGCCATCGCATGCCGTTCCGATATGTTCATTATAGAATTTTACGAAGTCATCTTCGAATCCGGCTTTTGCAAGGCATTCAAATGTCACACCTGCTGCATTAACACCAAGAGTCGGTGTGCTGGCATGTGCCGGAACACCTTTTGCGTAAATACTGATCTCACCGTTTTCTTCTGTTATTTTGTATTCCTGAAGTTTTGTTTCAGCAAGAGCTGCTTCCAGTTTTTCTTTCAGCCCTGCTTCCGCCGGAACAACGGTATTACAGGTATCGCAGACAGCGTTAGAAACAAAGCCACCATTCATGGAAATAATCCTGGTGTTCTTAGAATATGCTGTCATCATCACCATTCCCTTTTCACCATGAATGCACGGGAAGTTCGCATCTGGTGTGAAACCACAGGATACTTCTTCTGCAACTTCGTTATAATGTTCCATACATTTTGATCCAGTTTCTTCGTTGCATCCCATGATCAAACGAACTCTCTTATTGAGTTTTACGCCGGAATCACGAAGCAGTTTCATTGCATAAAGTGCTTCCAGAACCGGACCCTTGTCATCTGTAGTTCCACGTCCATAGACATGGTCACCTTCTCTGGTCAGTTTGAATGGATCATAAGTCCAGTCTCCACCAACCGGTACAATATCAAGATGTCCGGCAATACCAACGATTTCTTCGCCCTCGCCCATTTCAGCATATCCACAGTAATTGTCCAGGTTTACAGTCTTAAACCCAAGTTCATCGGCAATCTTAAGTGCCTCTTCCAGTACCTTGGCCGGACCTTCCCCAAACGGTTTCCCTTCTGACGGAGTTCCAAGCTGTGAATCAATTGCAACCAGTCTTCCGAGATTTGTCAGCATCTCATCTGTTAATCCATGAATTTCTTCTTTGATACTCATTATCATTTCCTCCAGATTATATTTTCTACTATAATTCTTTCTACAATATACACTCTTTTATCCTAGATCACAAGTATCTGAAGTTTTTCAAATACCATATCCGTATACATCTGCTTGATCTCATGCCGATTCATTCCTGCAACCTCTGCATGCACCTCAAAAGTATTTTCTTTATCTTTTACGCGAATGCAAAAATACACAACTCCCTGCATACTGTCTGCATTATTCGGATCAATATTTCCGGTCGTCCCGGTTATTCCAATGGCAATGTCTGTATGCATTTTTTCCTGCACGGTTCTCGCCATCTCTTCGGCACATTCTTTTGAGTACACACCATACTTTCGGATGATTTCTTCCTCCACGCCGATGAAAATTTTCGTTTCATTCAGATATGTCACATATCCTCCCGGAAAGATTACAGATGCTCCTTCTGTATCTGTGATCGTAGATGCAATCATACCTGACGTGCAGCTCTCCATCGTGGAAACCGTTGTATGTGTATCAATCAACTTCTTAATGATATTGTCTTTTTGTGTCTGTTCCATATTTTCTGTCTCCCAATCCCATCAAAATTTCTGATGCGATTATAGCAAATTTTCATGCATCAGGCAAATTTGCGAATGTTGATATAATAACTGATCATCAGCAAAACAGCAGCTCCTGTCCACGCTGCAATCTCTGCATAGAAAATCCCATTCTGACCAATCAGTTTCGGTAGTAAAAGTGCCACACCGACTCTGACAAAAAATTCTACCACTCCGCTCAACATCGGAATCATGGTATTTCCGAGCCCCTGTAATGCAGAACGATATACATACAGAAAATAAAGGATACACAGGCAGGATGCCATAATAGAAAGATAATGCCAGGCGATTGCCAGTACCTGACTTGTCTGCTCTGGATCTCCGGAAATAAACATCGAAAGCAGCGTCTTTCCAAAAAGAAACATCACTATACTGATAAACGCAGATGTAAGAAAGGCAAGAAACGAGCTCGCATGAACTCCTTTTTTGATTCTCGTGATCTCTCCGGCTCCCAGATTTTGTCCGACATAGGAGACCACTGCATAGCCGTAAGAGATTGCTGCCATCTCCAATACTCCGTAAAGTTTATTTGTCGCAGTAAAACCGGCAACAAACAAAAATCCATATCCATTAATAACAAACTGAACAGCCAGCCCACCCACAGAAATGATCACGTCCTGAAACAGAATTGGCGCTCCAAGTCCAAATAATTTTCGATTCAACCCTGGAACTTTTGCAAAATCGTCCCTGTCTGTATGTACGATTTCAATTTTACGAACAATAAGGAAACAGTAAAAAGCTGAAAAAGCCTGTGCGATAACGGTTGCCAGTGCAGCTCCTGCCACACTCCAGTTAAAACCTGCGACAAAAACAAGATCCAGCACTACATTGATAAAAGCTGCAATAATCATTGCGATCAACGGTGTCCTGCTGTTTCCAAGTGCCCGCAGCACAGATGCAAAAATATTATAGGCCGCTACGATCGGAATCCCGCAAAATACGATTCTGAGATAAATCAGTGACATTCCAATAATATTATCCGGTGTATTTAACAGAACAAGGAGCCATCTGGCAGCAAGCTGACTGATCAGAAGGAGCAGTATAGCCGTCACTGCGGTAAGCAGATAACTATGGGCAACTGTCTTTTTCAGATCATTCCATTTCTTTGCCCCATAATGCTGCGAGATCAGGATTGAGAATCCCTGCGTAACACCGGTAGAAACTCCAAGTGTCATCCACATGATCCACTCAACTGCGCCAAGCGCTGCAAGTGCCTGTACACCGGCAACCTGGCCAACAACAATCGTATCCACCATTGTATACAACTGTTGAAAAATATTCCCCAGCATTAACGGTACTGCAAAAAGCAGAATCAGTTTTGCCGGAGATCCTTTGGTCATATCACGAACCTGAGCTGACATAAAAACCTCCATATTTCTTAAAATCTTCCGGCACAGGTACCTCCAGTTCTATCTTCCTGCCGTTGAATGGCTGTCGAAGTCTTACTTTCCAGGCATGTAATGCTGCACGATAAATTGTACACTGTTCTCGGTTCATTGTTGATGTATTATATATGGAATCACCAAGCAGTGGATGTCCAATTGCCTGCATATGCACCCGAATCTGGTGCGTCCGTCCTGTATCCAGTTTTAACTTTATTGCCGACCATTTATCCGTACTGTAAAGGACATGATAATGTGTCACTGCCTGAAAACAATTTATATAATCAGTTAACTGATGTGCAATATATTTTTCATTTTCTGCACTGCTGCTCTTTTTTACTGCTTCCATTCAAAGCGGATGATTCCCAATTTTTTTAATCGGAAAGTCTATCGTATGCCAAATATCATCCTGATCCTTCGGCAGGTTTCCATCCACCAAAGCAAGATACTGTTTTTCTAAGACTCCTGTTTCACGCTGTTCCTGCAATCTCTGTGCTGCAACCTGATTTTTGGCAAACAAAACGATTCCGGATGTTTCCTTATCCAATCGGCCGATTGGACGTATACAGACTGAAAGATTTCTTTCCTGAAAATATGCAGCAACCTGATTTGCCAGGCTATCACTATAGTGCATACCCGCCGGATGCGTTAACACTCCTGCCGGTTTATTTACTGCCAGTATGTCTTCATCTTCATACAAAATACACAGTCTCTCTCCCTGAATCTTTGCCAAAACCAGCTGTGCAGACTGTATTTCATCTGTTTCCAGGCATATACAAATTTCATCTCCCATAGAAACTTTCTCTGTTACTCTGCACTGTACTTTATTTTTGCAAATACCATCCGGGCGGAATTTTGCACGACTGACCTGCTTTTTGGTCAGTTCCAGATAATCATAAAGGACTTTTTCAACAGTCATTCCCTGCATCTGCTCCCTTACTGTTATCGTAAGATATTTTTTCATAAACTTCCCTTCGTATTTATCTCAATATTCCAGCATTTTCCGGTATCTCTACGTTTCGATAGGAATGCAGGATTCTTTCCAGTTCATGGACCGCAGGCGTCAGAAATTTATTTTTGTGATACACAAGTTTAAATTTCCGATTCCACTCGCCATTTTCATTCTGAAAAACATGAATACTGTCATTTCTGATCTCGTGATACATCAGCCGCAAAGACATCACCGAAAGGACACCATCATAAAGCACGGCATTAAGTAATGTTCCAGGGCTGTTTGCCTCCCATACTGTCTGAAAAGAAATCTGATGCCGTGTCGCATAATCTTCAAACAACTGCCGTGTCCCACTCCCCTGTTCTCGCATTGCAAACTGTTCCTGCTCAAGATCCTGCACATGCAATACTTTTTTTAAATAAAAAGGATGTTCTTTCCCCACTGCAAGAACAAGGCGATCATCTACGATTGGAAGCACATGAAGATCAGGAGAATAAATTTCTCCTTCTACAATTCCTACATCAAGCTCAGAACGCAGTAATTTCTGTTCAATCGCTCTCGTGTTGCTTACATACGAAGAAACTTTTACATCAGGACAACTTTTCTGAAGTTCAGGAATCAAACGCGGAGTCAGGCAGGTTCCTACTGTGATCGTTGAACCCAGTTTCAGGGTTAATGACTGGCCCTGATTCAATATCAATTCTTCTGTTTCCTCAAACTGGCGGACCAGTTCTCTTGCTCTCGGCAGAAGAAGTTCCCCCCGTTCTGTAAGATACAGCTTTTTCCCCAGGCGTTCAAACAGCAAACCATTATAATGTTTTTCCAGTTCCCGTATCGCCTGGCTTACCGTTGGCTGAGATAAATATAAATGTGTTGCAGCTGCACTCATGGAACCATAATCTGCCACTGCAACAAAAATATTCAAATGCCGAATCGTCATTTTCCTTCTCCTGTTCCAGTCATTTTTCATATATAGAAAATATCTATTATTTATATAAAATAATATCATTTTTCAAATACATACTCAAGTGGTATATTATGAATTGCAAATAAAAATTACTATCTATAGACAGTTATAATAATAAACAGAATGGAGAATTTACTAATGTCAGCATTAACAATCAGTAAAGAAGATGAAAAAAGAGTAAAAGGGATGGGCTTCCTCAACAATCGAGGAACTGATCTGTTTTCTGCACGGGTACTCACCGTAAACGGAAAGGTAACCGCCGCACAACATCACTGTATGGCCGATGCTGCCGAAAAATTCGGCAATGGAAATCTATTATACACCACGCGGCTTTCTGTTGAAATTCAGGGAATTCCCTATGATAAAATTGAAGAGTTTCAGGAATTTATCGCCAAAGAAGGCTTAGTGACCGGTGGCACCGGTGCAAAAGTTCGTCCGGTTGTCTCCTGTAAGGGAACGACATGTCAGTATGGGCTGCTTGACTCTTATGCACTTTCTGAGGAAATCTACCGACGTTTTTATGAAGGATTTCAGGATGTTGCCCTGCCACACAAATTCAAAATTGCAGTAGGTGGATGTCCAAACAACTGTGTAAAACCCAATCTGAATGATGTCGGCATTATCGGTCAGCGTATTCCTGAAGTAAACAGTGAACTCTGCAAAGGCTGCAAAAAATGCGCAATTGAAGCAGCATGTCCAAATGGTGTTGCCAAAGTTGTAGATGGAAAAATCACAATTGACGAGATGCAGTGCCGACATTGTGGTCGCTGTGTCGGAAAATGTCCGTTCCATACAATTGCAGATGGTATTTATGGATATAAAATTTATATCGGTGGACGCTGGGGGAAAAAAATTTCTCGCGGAAAATCTCTCAGTAAAATCTTCGCATCCAAAGAAGAAGCGCTGAATGTTATTGAAAAAGCAATTTTATTTTTCCGTGATAACGGCCTGAAGGGAGAACGTTTTGCAGAAACAATTGAGCGTATCGGCTTTGAAAACGTAGAAAAAGCTCTGCTTCAGGACTAATTTTTCGTAAAAAATATTCTCTGCTTTTCACCGCCATATTCGCTATCTTGTTTTCTGCAGACCTTGTATGGTATGGCGGATCTTTTTATCATTGATCAATTTGAAGGTGTTGCAAGTACTACTGCAGTTTCAATTATTGGATGAAATAACACGTGATCATGCCCATGATGGCATAAATATACTTACTCAGGAATTTGTAATATTTTTAATAAGTCTTTTTGGGGAAAATCCGGATTACTTTGGTAGATATCAATGTAGTCCGGATCTTCTGTTCTGGAATTAAATGCCGGAAAAATGAAACCACATTCTGGTTTACCAGGTTCATAATCACCGGAAACCGGACAGATTGCACAGATGATATATTCGTAGATTTCTTCGGATTCCCAGAGGCTTTCGTGATCAGCTGCTTTGAGAGGGATATCATAAGTATTATGGAAGAGATATACTGCATAATCATGATTTGTATGGTAATTTTCTGCAATGTAGTCATAAAAAGATTCCAAAAGTGCATCATTTTTGAGAGCACAGGATTTGATTCCCAAAAGGAGCTGACGGATTCCACCTAATGCATATGCTTCTTTAGGAATTTTATAGCGTTTGAGATTCTGGTTGGTTTGCGCGAACGGAATTACCTTGGCTATAGTAAGGTTTTTTTCTTTTTCAGAGTTTTTCAATTTTAGGAAGTTGGTATTAAAGGTTCCATCGATAAATCCATCTGCGTCCATGTAACTGCCAGCTATGCGTGTCATGGATGTACGGGCAATTGTCATTCGACGGGTGAGTTCGAGCATATCGTCGCGGTTGATTCGTGTGATTGAGGACATGGGGATTCCTTTCTAATATACAAAAAAAGAAGCAGATCTCTCTGCTCCTAATATTATCTTATCTTCAAAACCACATACATGTTGACAACCAACCGAATCAATTCTGAC
>OGCN01005296.1_pt1 | contig 10325 bp, 8 predicted proteins | sample 1570181 | NCBI WGS metagenome assembly OGCN01 (sample SAMEA4370584, study PRJEB24528) | human gut metagenome | reverse complement strand
CCGGGAGTTACCAGACTGACTGCCAATAACAACAGCAACATTCCTGCCATTTCTTTCAGCGGATAATAGAATACAAAATAAGAAATCTTTGTTTTCATGTACCATCCAATCCCGCCTATCAACAGCGTTCCCGTTGTTACCAGAAGAACACTCAGCAACAGCCAGGTAAAAATTCCTTCCGCAAGGAACATCCGCTGCAACTGCTTTCTGGTCATTCCCACACGATTCATAATGGCACATTCTTTTTTCCGAAGTAACATATCCGTTACCCTTACATTTAAAAAATTCATAATCCCGATAAAAATCAGGCATCCGCTGATTACCAGAAGCAACAGCCTGCTGGTCTGAATATACTCCTGTTCTTTTAATAAAAGGTCTGACCGACTCTCCATCTGGAATAAATTTAATTGCTCCGCATATCCGTTTTCAGACTGAAATTCCATATTTTCTGTTTGGATCATTCCCTTTAACCTATTTTTGCAACCTGATTCCTGTTCCTTTTCTACAGAAAAGCTCATTTCAAATGTCTGTGGGGTCAGATTCTCTGACAGAGTTTCAAAGGTTTCCTCTGTTACAAGAAGAAGATTGGTATTTCTGCCATCCCAGCACAGCTCTAATTCCGGAAATCCTTCTTTTGTAATATCCAGATATCCGCAATTTACCAGTGTCTCTGGAAGCAGGTCGGACATATCCGTTCCTACCGGAACCAGGTCATACACTTCTATTGTATTTCCAAGCTGCTCCAATGCCTGCTCTTCTGCATATTCTGACACTCTGTGATCATGAAGAAGAAATGTTCCGTTTTCGTGTGCAAATGTTTCCCAGTCTGTTGTTATCTCCTGCTCTTTCAAAAATTCCTGCAGTTTTTCTTTTTCAGAAGAAGAAATTTTTTGGATCACAGTCGGAACGGTTTCCCCGTCATTTAATAACTTGATGCTATCCCGACCATGTTTCCCAACAATGGGATAAAATCCCTGTATTTGTGTTTCATCCTGCAAACTGTTTCCGGCAGTCTGCTTTATGTTCTCCAAGAATTCATTCGGGAAAAAGACCATATTTTCTGTATTCTGGGAAGTTTCCATCAGTGTGCTGCAGGCTTCCTGTGTGATACGGATTTGAAAATCAGGTTCTTTCATAAACTGGTTTTGCAGATCTACTCCCTTTACAATCACAGAAGATCCAAGAGCTAATCCGCATCCTATGGTCAGAGAAATCATGGTGATGAAAAAAGCCTTTTTGTTGCGGAACAGATATCTCCTTGCCAGATAAACTTCCGGAACGTTTCCCCAACTACTGAAACTGGCATTCTTTTTCTTCGTTTGTTTCTTCTCTGCAATAGTACCCTCTCCATAGTTCATACATTCCAGAGGACTCAAAACTTTGATTTTTTGCCTTACCAGAAGTATAACAACACCCAAAGTCACTACCACTGGAAGAATGGCTATTAGAAAGAACACAGGCTGGTAGAAAGAAATCCCCTCCAGTTCTTCTGCCTGTCCAAGATACAGTTTTCCAATGACAGAGGGCAGGACTCCAAGTACCACCAGACTGCCTATGACAACGCCTGCAAGACTTCCTATCAAGACAACTTCCATCATCTGCCGGAATATCACTTGTATAATCTGATGCTGCTGTACCCCGACTACTTCCATCAGACCATATTGCTGTAAGTCTTTTTCCAATGATAAATTCAAAATATTATAGATGAATAAAAACATACACAACAGAATCAAAAAAGAAAATAAAGCTGCAAATCCATAACTTCCCAGCATTTCTTCTACTGCCCGATAGGAAGCCGAATCCATGCTGACGATCTGCTGTCCTTCTTCCAACCGGATATCTTCCTGCAACTGTTGTTCCATCTGCATACCACTGACAGAATCATTTTCCGGTTTCAGCAGTATCCTGCTAGGATCCCATCCAGCTCCACTTTCTTTCAGTTTCTTCTCGGATAAAAATGCAATGGAAGAACTTGCCCCCTGATTCTGATATTCTGTAAAATATCCAGAAAGCTGAAACGTCTGCTGTCCGGTTCCTATTGTTTGAAAAAGGTCATTCCAATAAAAATCCAGATTTAATTCCATTCCCACCTTTGGTTCCGAAATTCCCAGATACTTTAAGGTTTTGACCGAAAGCATGATTTCGTTTTCCTGTTTGGGATACGTTCCTACGATTTGTGTATAGGCCGGACAGAGCATTGTTTCAAATGCTGTTTCATCTGCCACAACACAGTCGCAATATTTTATAGTTTGATCGCATAGTTTTCCGGCAAATTTTTCTTTTCCCGTTTCTGCTATGTAGGAAAGCGTATGCAGCTGTCCTGCCATTTCTTCTGTACCATTTTCAAGATACGTTGACACCGTCATTCCATCTGTCCGGATATGTTTCTGGATGTCCACCTGGATCTTCCCATAGGCAAAACTTATCATACAGAAAATCACTCCAACGGTAAGTGCAACTGCCAGAAACAAAAGGCGGTTTTTGTTCCGGTTCTGCTTTCGATAAGAATCCAAAAGCACTTTTTCTGCCGGACGGTGATAATCATAGTCTTTCATCTTCCACCACCCTTCCGTCTTTCATGCGGATGATCCGATCTGCCATGGCAGCGATTTTTTCATCATGGGTAACCACAAGCATGGTCTGCTGATATTGCCTGCTGATCTTTTTTAACAGTTCCATAACAGAGGCGCTGGTTCTGGAATCCAGATTCCCCGTCAACTCATCCCCTAACAGAATGGTAGGATGGGTGTAGACAGCTCTGGCAATGGCAGCTCTCTGTTGCTGTCCTCCCGATAACTCATCCGGCATCTGGAAGAGTTTCTCTTCGATCCCCAAAGTTTTTGCCAAATGGAAAACCTCTTTTTCATTTACTGTCCTCTCCAGTAATTTTGCCGGAAGCACGATATTCTCAAACACATTCATGGCAGGAATCAGATTATATTTTTGAAAAACAACACCAATGTGCCATCTGCGAAAAGAAATCTGTTCTTCTAAAGATAATTGCGTCAAATTTACATCATGCACATAAACACATCCATGGGTTGGCTTTTCCAATCCGCTGATTAAATTTATCAGGGTTGACTTTCCGCTTCCGGAAGCACCAATGACTGCAATAAACTCCCCTTCTTTTATAGAAAAGGATACATCATCAACGGCTCTTATATAATTTTCTCCATTTTGATATTCTTTTGTAAGTGAAACTAATTTTACAGCTGCCATAGTATCCTCCATATATTTCTTTATCTCGGCAAAAAAATAGAAAATGCAGATCCCTTTCCCACCTGTGATTCCACCGTAACGTAGCCGCCCTGCTGTGTCACAATTTCCCTGGTCAGATAAAGACCGATTCCAACACCCGGCTGATTATGAATCTCTTCTTCCCGGTAAAACCTCTTGAAAATAGATGCCTGATTGCTCTCTGAAATTCCTTTTCCGGTATCAGATACTTTTATCTCCACATACATTTCCCATTGCGCTACAGACACATGGACACTTCCCCCTGTCGGGGTATATTTTACCGCATTGTCCAACAGATTAAAAATCGCTTCTTCTGTCCACTTACTGTCATGGGACACACGCACATCCTCCGGACATTCCACAGATACATGGATCTTTTTTTGCTCTGCGGAATATACGATTCCGCTCATAGCCTGCGCTAACGTATCATATATAAAGTGATCTTCTTTTTCTAATTGAATCACCCCGGTTTCCAAACGGGAGGTTTTCACCAATGCCTGTATTAAAAAATCCAGCTTACTGATCTGTCCTCTTACACTTTTCAGAAACTCATTTTGCTCCTGTTCTTCCAGGGATTTTGTCAAAAGTGTATCTACAATCATTTTCATGTTGCTCACCGGAGTCCTGACCTGATGGGAAATATCTGACACCAGGGACTGTAATTCCTGTCTCTCTGCTTCTACCTTCCGGTTGCTTTCCTGCAGAATATTATACAGACGCACCAGGCGGTGATGGATACGGGCAAAAATCGTCTCTCTGTCGGATACATTTTCAGGTTCCTGACTGCGGTTCATCATGTCATCCAGGATCTGGCACAGTTCAGAAGTAAAATTTGACAGTCTCATTCCCAACAGTTGTACCATAAAAAGCATCCATAGTGCAGCGCAGACTGTTAATGCCAGCCCAACCCATAACACTGCGATATTTTTGGTCAGAAAAAAGGAAATCAATATGATTGCTGTCATTGAGAGTACCATGCCGGCAGTCAGCCAAAAAAACATCTTTTTTACAGAGGTTTTCTTTCCTATCATGCTGTTTCACCTCCGGTCCATTTATATCCCATGCCATATACGGTTTTGATATATACCGTTCCATCTGTCTCAATCTTTCCCCGGATGCGGCTTAACGTTGTCGTTAACGTATGCTCGTCCACATAATTTTCTGTACAGTCCCATATTTTTTCCAACAACTGCTTTCTCGTTAATACACGATTGCGGTTCTGACAGAACAGGTTCAGCATCCGAAACTCCAAAGTAGATAAGGTCAATGGCTTCCCACCCAGCATAGCTGTCTGCTCTGCAAAATTTAAAAACAACCTGCCATCATCAAAGACATCCTGCATGGACACATGATGCCCCATCATACGCAGTACATTTTCCACTTTTCTCTGCAGGGAATAAATGGAAAAAGGTTTTGTGATATAATCTACTGCTCCAAGTTCATACCCCCGGATCTCATCACTTTCCCTGTCATTTGCAGTCAAAAAGATTACAATGGTATCGCTATATTTTTCCCGGATTGTTTTTGCAATCGCATATCCATCTCCATCTGGAAGATTGATATCCAATAGTACCAGATCAAACGGTTGGCTCTTCAGCACTTCCATGGCTTCTTTTACCGTTTCCACCGAAACAATCCCATAGGATTCTGACTGTAGGTTGTAAACTAACATTTTATTCAAAAGTTCATCATCTTCTACGATTAAAATCTGTTTCATTCCTTTTCATCCTTTGCAACAATTTTGCTAGCATTTCCATTCTTATTTTACAACAGAAATGTCCTAGAAATGTTACAGATTGAAAAATTTATGATTTTCTTTTTGAAATCTTAAAAATCTTTTGAAACACAAAAAGAAGATGCATGTCACCACACACCTTCTCGTCACTTGCTAAAATCACTTTATACCTCTTGCCTGACTTTAAAACCAATGAATTTTTTCTTCTCTGAATTGGGGCGTATCACTCTTTTGATACGGATCGTAGTTATGAAGATTACAGCCGAATTCCTTCAAGGATTGAATTTGATCCTCTGCTGACCATTCAATCAATGAAATTCCATCAAATTCTTCAATATCCCCATTATCCATCACATTTTTAAAATACCATTCAACAATGGTCTGATTTTCTTTATGAAAAAACTGTTTGATATCCCAAGCGATTACACTCCCCCTCATATTCCATTCCTGAAACCAATGCTTTACGGTTTCACGATTGCTATAACATGGTCCCCAGCTTTCTGTATAACTCACGTTCTCTGCAAAAATATCATCCATTCCCAAATCTTTCTTTTCCAGCCACATAGAAAACCATAACCGGATCATCTGTTCTCTCTTGTCCATAATAGAATCCCTCCTATATCAAATTCGTTACAGAACCTCTAAACTCAATCCTTTTTCCCATCTATCAAATCATAACTCATATCCAGAAAATCTAAGATTTTTGCCTCACTTACACTTCCATCTAACAACATGGTGATCCAATACTTCTTATTCATGTGATACCCTGGCAGAAAACCGTAGGTCTGTGTCAGAAGTCCAACCATATCCGGTTCACACTTCACATTGATGATATCTACGGTTCCTTCCTCCTTCAAACCCAGTTTTGATTTTTCAACTCGCAGAATAGCTGCATACCACTTTCCATTTTTATGCCGGAGTATTGCACTCTTAGGAGAACTCTTCCAAAGATATTCCGGAATTGTTCCATATTGTTTTTTTACATATTCAAAAATTTCTTCCCGTTTCAAATATTCCACTCCCCAATGACTCTATTTTATCAATCTCATGATTGTACTTTTCGTATTTATCACCAGGCAGGACGTGCGCCCTGCCTGCTTCCCTATTATAGCATTGTTCCTCTGCTCCTACAATGCAATCTGTTCTTTGATTTTTTCTCATTTTTTAGTAAGCAACCAGTCCATATCCCAAAATGGACTGAGAATTCACCGTATAGTTGTTCTGCTTTACTGCATCTCCGCTGTTTCCCTCAATCGTATGTACCGTAGTTCCATCGCAGCTTTCCACGATTCCTACATGGTCACTGGCTCCGTCATGATCCCAATCAAAAAAGATGATAGTCCCTGGTGTCGGAACACTTCCTCCACTCTGCCATTTCCCCTTTGCCTGAAACCAAGCTACACCATCCGTACAAACAGAAAACTTCGGTACTGCTTCCTTTTGAATGAGCCCTGCCTGATCCGCACACCAGCTGACAAAGCAGGCACACCATTCTTGTCTCTCTGTAAATCCCCACCATGACCAGAACTTCTCTCCGCCTTCATTTCCAAGCTGGCTTTTCGCAATGGTAACAAGCTGTCCGTTTCCAAATAGGCCGGCAAACCAACCTCCACCGGAATAATACCGCATCACATGAGGCACATACTCTGGATCGCCATAACCAGACCAGCCATGGGCGGCTGCCTGTTCCTGGGAAAACTGCAACGCATTGGCTTCACTGTAACCGCCAAATTTTTCCAACGCCCATGAGATATAGCCATTGCCATAATTGTATCCCTGCCAACTGAGTTTCAGCTTGTCCATATCCTGGGGACTTTCACATCCGGCTTCCCGGACGCAATCTGCATAATACTGTATCCCCACCTTGATGGAATAGTCTGCATCCTGAATCGCACCGGGAGTATTGGGATACTGGGTATTATAAGGACACTCACTGGCCTGCATGGGATCTGTTCCCCTGCCTCCGCTCTCCTGCATCATAATGGCTTGGATTGCCGGAACATATTCCGGGATGCCAAATTCACTGGCATACTTTTGAATGGCGGGCGTATGCGCCAACACTTCCGCACTTAACGCCTCACTGCTCTGGGAATTTCCCAAAAAGGCTGCACCGCCAATAATCCCTACAATCAAAATCAGAACAACCAGAACCGCACCACCGCCTGCCATCAGAGCCGCAAATGCAGCTTTCACTGCATGAGCGGCAGCTTCTGCCATGGCTTTCAATCCTCTTCCAGTTGCCTTTGCACTTTGCTTGGCAGTCTGAACCGAGTGCATGGCAGCCCGTTTTGCTTCCCTGGCTGCTTTCATGGATTTCAGTGCTTGCTTTTTCTGTAAGACTGCCTGGGTTTTCACTTTCTGGGAAGAAACCGGAGAGGCTTTCACCACACGGGGCGCTATTTTTACCGTCCGATTTCCAGCTCCCTTAATTGTTTTCTCGGCTTCCGGCTTGACCTTAATGCTTCTTGTGGCTTCTGTTCGCCCTTTCTTTGCCATTGTCTGTCCTGCCTGGGTAGATGTGCCACCTCTTGCTTTTTCCTCTCCCAACGGGGTTGTCGTGGCTTCTCTCTGCTTTTGTTTTTGCGCCTTTACCTTCTCATAGGTTTTCACCGCCAGCCTCTTACCGCCACGATAGGCTGCCGAAGCACTTTCCCTTCCTATGCGCTGTTCCACACGCTGGATGCGGTTTCCGGCATATTCTACCGGGGATTCCTCCCCCGTTTCTCTTCCGATCTTATCTGCCATGATGCTGGACTTCTCTTTTGCTTCCAGCATCGCAGAACGTACCAGTTCCTTTGGAAGCCGGGAGGCAGGATTACGGATCTTTGGACTTTGATCCCGCACTTTTTCTTTGATTTCTTTCAATCACACACCTCCCATCTTTTGTACTTTCTAACGTTCCCTTCCTCGCTTTTTTGATTTCTTCTGCTGGCTCTCCAGCTGTTCCAGTTCCTTTACCGCTTCCTGCACTAGCGGATGATTGGCATAATAGGGAACATAGGATAGTAACTCTTTTCCCTTCTCCCCGGTCACCAATGGATATTCTCCCTCGTTATACAGCGGATCGTCTGCATGGTGGAGGGAAAACTCCAAAGACGGAACCATGTGAGGGGAACGTTTGCAAAATCTCTGGTAATGCCGGAATGCTTCTTTTAAAGATGTACATTTAATACACTCTCCCATCCCATGAAACTCCCCGCATTCAGATGCCAAAAAGGTAATCGTTGTTTCTTCTTTCATAACTCTCACCTCTCTCTGAAATTTTTCTCTTTATCGAGCTGCCGCCTTCTGTTTTTCTTCTTTTCCAAGCTTCAGAGCGTGTGATTCCTGTCTCAGTTCCTGCAGGGTATCTTTCAAAGATATCGTTTTCCCTTGTCTTTCTTCCAGTTTTCCGATCTGCTGTTGCAATCGTTCTGTTTTCTGTTCCAGCCGATGGATGCTCCGCATGGATTGGAATAACACCTTCTGAGTTTGAAAGATCATTCCCTGTTCCGGATTTCGCTCTGTGATTTTTGCGGTATCTTTTCCGTTCATTTCCAAAAATGCGTTTTTCAGATGCCCTTTGGCAACTTGCAGTTCTTCCGCCATGCTCCCCAGACGGTCAATCTTCTGATCCATCGACAGCATCACCGTATGCAGAGACGATTGGATTTTTTGCAAGCCTTGGGTAAGGTGCATTCCCTTTACCGCACAGGCAAGGGCATCTTTCCCCTTTTCTTTAAAATCAACTACTGCCTGTTCTGCCCGTTCCACAAACTTTCGTTTCCATTCTCCCACCTGAAAACGAAGTGTTTTCACCTGATGTTCTGCTTTCTGGATTGTATTCACCGCAAAGAGTTTGACCTTACTTTCCTGCATCACACCCAGTTGCTTTTTCACCTCTCCCAATTCCTTTAAGACAGTTCCCAGCTGCATTTCCATGGAATCAATATAATCTGCCATACAAAGTACATCCATTTTTTCCTGCTCCATCCCCTGCTGTTCCAATAGCTCCAGTAATGCCCGGATACTGCCCTGCTCCCGAAGCGGTTCTCTCGTTTCCTGGATTTCCACTGTTTGTCCTTCTTCCATTTACATTCCCTCCTTCCCAAAAAGATGCTGCCAAAGAAATTCCAACAGCACCCTAAAAAATATCTTTTCGACTAACACTCTCCCGGTTTCGTTGTCATCAAGCGGTACAGCTTCGTATTCTTCGGGAAGCTGTTCTCAAATGGCACCAGATTTCCGGAACACCGGATCAATCCCTTTCCTGCGCCTACATTGGTGATGTAGGATAACTGGTTCTCGGAAATATTCAAAAGGGAAGCCAGTTCATCCCGGTCTGTGGTTGCCTGATTCAAAAGGATCAAAAACTCACTGTTTGCCAGCATCAACCTTGCGGTATCGGATTTTAACAGTTCTTCTATGTTCTGCGTTAAGCCTGTCACAAATCCCTGGTATTTACGGATTCTCTTGTAGAGCCGGTAGAAAAAGTCAGCGCTGTACTGATACCGGAACAAGAGATAAAACTCATCGGCAAAGATCCAGGTAGTTTTTCCTTTCTTCCAGTTCTGGATTACCCGGTTGAAAATACTGTCCAAGGTAACCAGCATCCCAAGAGGCATAAGCTGCTCTCCCAGTTCCCGGATATCATAGGCAATGATACGGTTCTTCGTATCCACATTGGTTTTCTGTGCAAAGGTATTCAGGCTTCCGTTGATAAACAGTTCCGAAGACAAGGCAAGCCCTCTGGCCTCTTCTTCCGGCTGGAGCATGAGCTGGCGGTACAGATCCTTCAAGGTCGGCACTTCGCTTTTATAACCGCTTCGGATATATTCCCGGTACACATCTGCGGTACAGCGGTCCAAAATAGATTTTTCCTTTGCCGACAGATTGCCAGCCCCCACTAACTGTTCAAACAGGGACAAAATAAACTCTGACTTCTCAATGAGCGGATTCTTGTCGTTTCCATAGGCAGAATCCATATCCAGTGCATTCAGATGAGTATGGGACGTTGCAGAAATGGAGATCACTTCTCCATTCAGCGCTTCCACCAGCGAACCGAATTCTGACTCCGGATCTAAGATAAGAATGTCATCTTCCGTAGACAAGGCCAGATCCACAATCTCTTCTTTTGCCGAGAAACTCTTTCCCGAACCGCTGACACCAAGACGGAAAGAGTTTCCATTCAATAGTTTCCTTCGGTCTGCCACCAGCATATTTTTGCTCACCGCATTCTGCCCATAATAAATACCACCCGGCTGCATGATCTCCTGGGTATGGAATGGAATCAGCACTGCGGTGGACTCTGTGGTCAGGGTACGCAGGGCATTGATCTTTCGGATGCCATAAGGCAGTACCGTATTGAGTCCAT
>OGCN01005288.1_pt1 | contig 10346 bp, 8 predicted proteins | sample 1570181 | NCBI WGS metagenome assembly OGCN01 (sample SAMEA4370584, study PRJEB24528) | human gut metagenome | reverse complement strand
CTTTTAAAAGATGTTATAAGGTTATAGAACTCTTTTCTAACTGGATAAAGCGTTGATAAGCCTTATCTTTACGTTCATATATTTCTTGAATTCTTTTAAGATTTAGCAAGCAAAGGCCCAATCCTAGTAAAAGAATAACGAAAACGAAGAAACGTGCAGCTTGATTATTTTCAAAAATTGGGAAAAGAGTTGTGAACAAACTCGTCCAAGTTAGAACAAGTAGTCCCATCTGAATAACTGCCTGTGAGCGGATAAACATCTGAGTCACCTTCAAACGTTCATCACGCTTGCCATACAATCGAAACTGCTCAACAGTAGCCAAAATCGCTAATACAATTAGTGTGATAGGGAGAACAATAACAAAAGAAGGACGAATAAATTGATTCAAAAGCCAATAAATATTGCCAAAAAAGAAGAGTGCTATTGTATAACGTAGAAGAAGGTAGCGATTAAAGAAAGTATTTTTTAATGCTGTCTCCCGACGTTGACGCTCGATTTCTAGTTGTTCTTTTTTTGTCATTGTCTTCCTCCTTGTTTAACTATATATGCTTAACCAACCTTTCTATGAAGAACCAGCATTTCTTTTGCCACTTCCAATAGAGTCATTGTAGTCATTAAATGGTCTTGAGCATGGACCATGATAATTTCAATCTTAATTTCTACACCACTTGCATAGTCTTGCAAAAGTTTTGTTTGTGCATGGTGTGCTTCTAAAATTTCTTCATTTGAATGTTCTAACTTAGCTTCTGCTTCGTCAAAACGACCTTCTCGCATATCGGCAAACGCTTCATGAATTTCTGTTCTAGCAGTACCTGAATGAAGAATAATTTCAAAGGCTGCAACCTGTAGTTCTTCTTGATTCATATGAACCTCCTATGTTATTTTTTCAAATATTGTAATAAAATCTTCAAAATCCTTGCAATTGATTAATTGCTTTTGTAAGTCATCATTTTCTGTTAAGGAAACTATTTTCTTCGTCACATCCTTCAACCCATCATTACCATATAATGATGGTGATAAAAGAAAAACAAGTTGAATATGTGAACTTTGATTATCCCAAGATATAGGTTCTTGACAGATAGCAACCGAGACTTTAACTTCTTTCCCCAAAGGCCTAATGGGATGTGGAACCGCAATTTTTTCAGAAAAGACGACAGAACTTAATTCCTCACGCTGTTTAATTTCGTAAAGTAAAGATTGTTTGAAATCATCCGATTCACCGACAGATAGACCTTCAACCATTTCTTCCAATAGTCGTGTTTTATCACATTTCATCCATACAAAGAAGTTATCTTGACTAAAGTATTGTTTAAAATTATCGTCTTTAATCCGAGCTACTTCTGAACGATTTCCAATTCTCGAAACTTGCATCTGGTCCATAGCCTGACGGATCTGAGATATTTCTTCGGTTTTAAGAAAAACACTCACTGTAAAAACTGGTATCTGAAAGTAAAGGTTTGATAAATCAACAGCCGATACAATAAAATCAATACCGTCTATTTTTTCTTGGTTCAACTCATAGTAACCTATGACATCAACCACCTCTATACGATTCCCAAGCTCAGATTCAAGACGATTTTTAAGCATTTGAGCAGCCCCAAATCCTGTCGCACAAATCGCCAATACTGAAAATTTATGGTTTTCTTTTCGACGTTCGATAGCAGCCAAGAAATGAAGACAGACATAAACTATTTCATCGTCAGATATAGTAGCCTGTGAAAAAGCTTCCATATTTGCAAGAATTTCCTTGGTCATGAAGAATACATCACTATAATTCTGTTTAACCTCATCTACCAATGGATTACTAAGATCAATATGACTGGCTAAACGTACCTGTAAGGTCATCAAATGAGTTATAAGGCTCTCAATAAGCTGAAAATCCGAAGAAAAGTGATATATATCATCTAACCCTAAGGTTTTAAAGCTTTGGACCACCGAGTCTCTCAGTGCCTCTTTAGAAAACTCTGTTTGATTGTTTTGGGGTAACTGACTTTTAGCTAACAGATGTAAGGTAATATAATCGATTTCTTGAACTGGAAATTCTTGATTGGTTACCTTACTAACTCTTGAAAGAATCTTCTTAGCAACCCGACGTTCGATGTCGTTAACTGCCATCTGACAATCTAAGTTACTAATTTCAAAACCAGACTTGATACGACCTATTGCTAATGCTATATGAACAACTAAATTTTGTAAGACAAAATCCGATAGCTTCAGATTAGCTTCCTGACATTCTTCTAAAACAATCTTTGCCAATTCCTCTAATGGAAGATTTTGGTCAAAAAAATTTGACTTCACATAAGAGTGTAGTGCTTTAAAAAACTGGTTCTCCAAGAAATAACTCATAATAAAGCGACGTTTGTCTCGTTCTTCACCAGAAACGTAGACACCTTTATTCGCTCTACTTTCTATAGTTAGGCTGTAGTCAGCTAGCATCTGGCGAATCTTTTTAAAATCATTACATAAAGTTGATCGACTAACATATAGCTCCTCAACTAAATCATCAAAAAGAACCGGAACCTGTTCAAACAAGAGCTTATTTAAAATGAAGGCTAGACGATCATCACCTTGAGACATAGACGTTTTTGTACTATAATCGTTGCCTAATTCATAGATTAGACGAAAGGTTTGGCAAACTTCTTGACTTTCAAAAATTAGTCGATAGCCTTGTCCTTGTTTTGACACTAAGCTAACACCTTGAAGGTTTAAGGTTTGATCAATTGATTTCAAGTGATTACGTACAGTTCTATCCGAACAGGACAAGTATTTAGCAAGTTCCTTACTTGTAACATAACGTTCCCTGTGCTTTAACAAGAATTGAAGGATGCCTTTTTCTCTAGTATTTGACACTCTCATATCCTCCTAAAAATGATATTCTCACCTTCTATTATAGGATATTTTCACACCTTAAATTCTTTTTATTGAGCATAAGTCATATTATGAATCATTTATAATTTAGCTAATAGATAATATTAACTAATACCTATTTTTTGCACTATTTCTTTAATGAAGATTAGATATTTTCTACAATCAAATTAGCCATTTTTTCAATTCCCATTGGGATTGGAATATAGGCTTGAGGTGGAATTTGAACAACTGGTTTTCCGACTTTAGCACCTGCTTCTTCAAACTGTTTAAAATACATTTTTGTTTGAGGACTTACAAGGTACAAATCAAACTCTGATGCTGCAATAGCTTTTCCGCCTTCAGTAGCACTAATAGCGTCAACCTCAATATCCTGACCTTTCCCCTTTAAAAACTCCGTTGTTTTCTTCGCCATGAGTGATGAAGACATTCCTGCTGCACAAATAATCAATGCTTTTGCCATAAGATTTTCTCCTTTAATCTAATCCCATCAAATTGATACTTGATTGGGCTATTTCTTATTTACATTTTAATTATAAAGTAAAACGCTTACAATTACCATTGCTGATTTTTCCTCAACGATACGGAAAATAATTATTTGTACTTCAATTTATAAATCAAAATAATCCCAGATAGCAAGAACGAAACACTATTAGCCAAAATCAAAGGTAAGTCACCAATATGAAGACCATGAGCAAGCCACAAAGCAATACCAATAACCTGCATAACATACATCCCTAAGGCAATCGATTCAGTATCTTTTGTTTTTACCACACGCACAACTTGCGGCAAAAAGGCAAATGTTGTTAAAATTGCTGCAATGCTACCAATCATATTTATTCTCCTATGTTTACTAAAGAAGCTGGGAATTCCCCAGCTTCTTAGTTTTATTCTACCGTTGCACCATTAGATGCAATAACTTCTTTATACCAATTAAATGATTTTTTCGGTGAGCGTTCATAACTTCCTTGTCCATCGTCATCTTTATCCACATAGATAAATCCGTAACGTTTCCTCATCTCACCGGTACCAGCTGAAACCAGGTCTATACAGCCCCAAGGTGTATATCCCATTAAATCAACACCATCTTCAACTACAGCTTTTTTCATTTCACGAATATGAGCACCTAGATAATCAATTCGATAATCATCATGAACCATACCATCTGCTTCAACTTGGTCTATAGCACCAAAACCATTTTCAACAATAAATAGTGGCAAATGATAATGATCCGTAAACCAGTTTAATGCATAACGTAATCCCTCTGGGTCAATTTGCCACTCCCACTCAGATGCCTGAACATAATTATTTTTGACTAAATCTTCTGTTTCAAGATAATCGAAATAAGGATTATTCTCACGATGAGAATCGATAGCAAAAGACATATAGTAACTAAATCCAATATAGTCTACCGTGCCTCCAAGTAAATCCTCTTTATCTTGCTCTGTAAAGTCAACTGAGATTCCTTTACGTTCCCAATACTTGAGAATGTGTTCAGGATATTTACCAAAAACATGTACGTCAGTAAAGTAATAACGTTTTTGCATAGCCTTCATGGCCATTAAAATGTCTTTAGGATTACAAGTTGCAGGATAAATAGGACACATCGCAATCATACAACCAATTTGAAAATCTGGATTGATTTCATGGCCAATTTTTACTGCTCGAGCAGAGGCTACTAACTCATAGTGTGCTGCTTGATACATAATAGCTTCTCGGTCGTCACCTTCCTCGTATACAATACCTGAGTTCGTAAATGGTGCAAAATCTTCCTGGTAATTGGCCTGATTATTGATTTCATTGAAGGTCATCCAGTATTTAACTTTATCTTTATAACGTTTGAATACGACTTCTGCAAAGCGAACAAAGAAATCAATCAATTTGCGATTTTTCCACCCACCATATTCTGTAACCAAATGATAAGGCATCTCAAAATGGGATAAAGTAATTACAGGTTCAATTCCATGCTTCAAGCACTCATCAAAAAGATCATCATAAAACTGCAACCCTTCTTCATTGGGCTCTAATTCATCACCCTTTGGGAAAATACGTGTCCAAGCAATTGATGTTCGGAAGCACTTAAATCCCATTTCAGCAAAAAGCGCTATATCTCCTTTGTAACGATGGTAAAAATCTATGGCCTCATGGTTTGGATAATATTTACCTTCCAAAACACCTGGTGTAATTTCACGGGCAACTCCATGGCGACCAGCTGTCATGACATCAGCAACACTGATACCCTTTCCACCTTCTTGCCATCCACCTTCAAGTTGATGAGCAGCTACAGCACCACCCCATAAAAATCCATCTTTAAAAGTAGTCATCGTTTTTCCTCCTGACTTTGATACTTCTATTATAAACTCCATAAATAGTAATGAAAACGCATTCTTTTTCCATAATACTACGGAAAGTAATAAGTTATCTTTTGCTTGAAAACGCTTTAGATAAAGAGTATACTATACCTCATAAGGAGGCAATATTATGAATTTCATACAGTTTTTAATTGCTTTTGCTGGACTTGTTGTTGGAGTTAGCGCTGTTGCTATACTCTTCTGGTACTTAAGTAAGACTTTGAAGAAAAACGTCATTGTACGTAATAGTAATACCTTTACTATTATTCATCTTAAAGAGCTAGATCAATACCCTGACTTACTTAAGAATACTGATTTTAAGAAAATGGGAGACTGGACTGTCCATGATAACGGACATGAATTCCGAGGAACTGCTAATGTCTCTAAAGAAACACTTCGCCAATGGATTATTGATAAATATCATTTAAAAGCTCATCAAGTTATTGTCACTGTTCCTGAAGAAATGAAGGTTGCTTCAGCTCTTCCTCATTTCTAAAGTCACTTAGTCTTTTTCAAAAACTCCTAACGAGTCGATTCGTAGGAGTTTTTGTATACCCTGCAAAGAAAAAACCAACCTTTCGGCTGGTTGTTTATCTATTACTCTTCTTTCAACTTAGCCAATTCTTGAGCAAGTAGCTTGAGGGCTACTTGTGGGTTGGCTTGGCCTTTGGTTGCTTTCATGAGGAAGCCTGTGAAGGCCTTGTCAGCGTTACGTTTACCTGACTTGAAGTCGGCTACGGCTGCTTCATTGTCTGCAAAGACTTGGTGGATGATTGGGATCAAGACTTCAGGGTCTGAAATCTGTACCAATCCAGCTTTTTCGACGTATTCACGCGCACCGCCACCGTTTTTCGCCAAGTGAACGAAGACTTTCTTGGCAATCTTAGATGAAATGGTTCCATCTTCGATGATGGCAATCATTTCGACCAAGTTTTCTGGTGTCAATTGGATTTCTTCCAGCGTCTTACCTTCTGCGTTCAAGAATTGAGCCACTTCACCTTGGAGCCAGTTAGACACTTGTTTAGCGTCTCCGCCAAGGGCTACGGCTGCTTCGAAGAAGTCAGATGTGACCTTAGTAGCCGTCAATTGGTTGGCATCATAGTCAGACAAGCCAAGCTCTGTCACATAGCGAGCACGACGGTCTTTTGGAAACTCTGGCAACTCAGTACGCATTTCCTCGATCCACTCATCTGAGATTTCAAACAATGGAAGGTCTGGTTCTGGGAAGTAACGGTAATCCGCTGCTCCTTCTTTGACACGCATAAGAATAGTGCTCTTGTTGGCTTCATCGTAACGGCGTGTTTCTTGACGAATGACACCACCTGAACGCAAGATTTTCGCTTGGCGCTCCACTTCGTATTCAAGACCTTTACGGACGTTTGAGAAAGAGTTCAAGTTTTTCAACTCAGTCTTGGTACCAAATTCCTCTTGACCGTATGGGCGAAGGGAAATGTTGGCATCGACCCGCATCGATCCTTCTTCCATCTTGACGTCTGAAATACCAGTGTACTGGATGACTTCTTTCAAAGCTGTCAAATAGGCGTAAGCTTCTTCTGGAGAACGCATATCTGCTTCAGATACGATTTCGATCAATGGAACCCCTTGACGGTTGAGGTCTACATAAGAGAAACCGTCTGTTCCGTGCGTGTTCTTACCGGCATCTTCTTCCAAGTGGGCCCGTTCAATCCCGATTTTCTTAGTTGAGCCGTCTTCCAATTGCACTTCAATCCAACCGTTATATCCGATTGGCTCGTCAAATTGCGAAATTTGGTAAGCCTTTGGATTATCAGGGTAGAAATAGTTCTTACGGTCAAAGTGCATGTGCTGGTGGATATCCATATTGAGCGCCAAAGCAGCCTTGATACCAGCATCCACAACACCCTTGTTCAAGACAGGAAGCACCCCTGGGAAAGACCAGTCAATCACATTGGTATTGGCATTTTGCTCATTTCCAAAGTGAGCAGAGGTTGGTGAGAAAATTTTTGAGTTTGTATTCAATTCAACGTGGACTTCAAGTCCGATGACTGTTTCAAAGTTCATTAATTGTCACCTCCGAAAATAAGGGGTTGTTGCTTGTGGTAATCCGTCGTTGCTTCAAAGGCAGCTGCAGCTTGGTAGATGGTTTCTTCAGAATACTTAGGACCAATCAACTGCAAACCAACTGGAAGACCTTGAGCAAAACCTGCAGGAATCGAAATCCCTGGAAGACCTGCCAAGTTGACTGGAATGGTCAAGAGGTCAGCCAAGTACATGGCAACCGGATCATGGTTGAGCGAATCCAAATCAAAGGCCACGCTTGGAGCTGTTGGACCAAGGATAAGGTCGTAATCCGCAAAGACTTTTTCGAAGTCTTGGATAATAAGGGTACGGACTTGACCAGCTTTCTTGTAGTAAGCATCGTAGTAACCAGATGACAAACTAAAGGTACCAAGCATAATACGGCGTTTGACCTCATCACCAAAGCCTTGACTACGAGTATTCACGTAGATATCATCCAAGTTTTTAGCATCTTCTGCACGGAAACCATAGCGAATACCGTCGAAACGTTGCAAGTTTGAAGAAGCTTCAGATGAAGCGATGATGTAGTAAACAGCAACCCCGTATTTAGAATGAGGCAGGCTAACTTCTTCGACAGTTGCTCCCAATTTTTCAAAGTGTTTCGCCGCATTAAGGATGGTTTCTTTGACTTCTGGGTCAATCCCTTCACCGAGGTATTCCTTAGGAAGGGCAATCTTCATGCCTTTAATGTCTTGACCAATCTTAGAAGTAAAGTCTGCTACACGAACAGGTGCAGAAGTCGAATCCTTGGCATCTTCGCTGGCAATGACATTGAGCAATTGGGCATTTTCCTTAACGGTTGGTGAGAAAGTACCGATTTGGTCGAGTGAGCTACCGAAGGCAATAAGACCGAAACGTGAAACAGTTCCATAAGTTGGTTTGAGACCAACAATCCCGTTAAAAGCAGCCGGTTGACGGATAGAACCACCTGTATCTGAACCAAGGGACAAACGGACTTGCCCTGAAGCTACAGAAGCTGCTGAACCACTAGAAGATCCACCAGGCACCTTGCTGTGGTCCCAAGCATTCTTGGTTGGTCCATAGTAAGAAGTTTCTCCAGATCCACCCATGGCAAATTCATCCATGTTGGTCTTCCCGATGACAATCATATCTTTGGCTTTGGCATTGGCAACAGCTGTCGCATCAAAGATTGGCTCGTAGTTGTAGAGCATTTTTGATGCCGCAGTAGTCAAGATGCCATCTGTTGAGATATTGTCTTTGACAGCGAGTGGAATCCCTGACAGGAGGTTGTCTGCATCGATTCCTTTTTCATCAATGGCCTTGGCTTGCGCAAGAGCCACTTCTTCTGCCACTGTCACAAAGGCATTGACTGCTTCTTCACGCGCCTTGATATCGTAAAGCGTTGCTTGGGTCAATTCCGTTGCCGAAATTTCCTTAGAGACAAGGAGGTCGTGCAACTCTTCAATGGTTTTATGGTTGAATGACATTAGGCATCTCCTCCATCTTCTAGGATAGCTGGTACCTTGATGTAATAGTTATCTTTTTCAGGTACATTTTTAAACAAGCGGTCACGGTCAGTCCCTTTTTCAGCAACATCCGGACGCAATACGGTCTTGCGGTCAGCCATGGTCGTTGTTGGGGCAACACCTGTTGTGTCCACTTCTTCCAACAATTCCACCATGTCGACAATTTTAGACAAGGTTGTCGCAAACTCAGCTGTCTCTTCTGGAGAGAATTTCAATTTTGAAAGATTGGCAACGTGGGTTACCTCTTCTTGCGTAATTTTCATCTTGCTTCCTTTCGTGAAATGATGATTTTTCAATACTTTCTATTTTACCATAATTAGGCCTATTTTGCTTGGAGGATAAAAAAACTGTAGTAACTTTTTTGTCACTACAGTTTACAGGGATAGAGCTTTTTTAAAACACTTATCGTATGGCTACCAAGAGCTTTCTCCAAGCCTCTAGAATTTTAGGTTTCAAATACTGTTTGGCCAGGTCATATGAGACTTGGTGCATAGACTCAAGATCACTCTCTAAGGCAAATACAATTTTATCCGCCATCTGAGAAACAAGCAGGTCCTCATCCATAGTCTCGCTATAAGGAACCAGATAGCCATTCTCACCATCTTTGATGAAGGTTGGATTGCCATAACGGGCATCAAAACCAACCAGAGCTAAACCTGCTCCCACCGCTTCCATCAGAGTCAAGCCAAAGGTCTCCCACTGAGAGGTGGTGACATAAAGTTCATACTGTGGGTAAACTTCACGCAAATCCGCATGACCCCGAAGTTGGATGAAGTCACCGGCCCCAAGAGTATCAATCAGATCTTGTAGATTCTCTTGCTCCCCACCTTTACCGTAGATGTCAAAGCGAAGATTTGGCTCTTTTTGATGGGCAAGGGCAACGGCTCTTATAGCCAAATCCAAGCGTTTACGTGGATCCAATCGCGAAGCAGTCATCAAACTAAGAGGCTTCCTTTGCTCCTCTGGAAAACTAAGCTTCTCCAAATGTCCTACTGCTAGGGCATAAATAGCAGCGTCTGTGACACCTTGCTTTTGCAGAGTATTCTCTAAAACAGCCTTTTGTGACTCAGTAGCTGTGATAAAGAAGTCAAAGCGTTGGGCGTACTTAAAGATGTAATAATACTCATAGTAGAGGTCGCCATTTTCAAACTCATGCTCTGAATGAAAAACGAAGCCTAACTTTGCAGGTGTATCCAATTCATAAATCGGTCGCATAAACTCCATCAAGGAGGCCCTATCCAGCAACAAGGTATCCGCAGTTGTCAGCGGAAGTCTTGCTAGAAAACGACGTATGACCTCTGTTTTTGTTACTAAAATCTCAGTTCCCAACCTATATAACCAGCTGGTCCCTTGCTTGAGTTCTTCAAAGGCGATACGACCATCTTTATTGTGATAACTTCTCCTGATGGTAATGCCTTTTTCAAAGTATTCTGTGACTAATTTACTTGTTCCATACCACTCACGTTTTAAAAGCATACCATTGACGTGGTAATCCACATACCGCACACAACCTTTTTGGTAGGAATCCATCTTGAAGACTAAAGAAGTGCCATCAGAACAGACATAAACAGAGTCTGTTTCGCTT
>OGCN01005282.1_pt1 | contig 10353 bp, 14 predicted proteins | sample 1570181 | NCBI WGS metagenome assembly OGCN01 (sample SAMEA4370584, study PRJEB24528) | human gut metagenome | reverse complement strand
TGCCCCGCAGGCGGGTGATGGTGGTCAGGTCGGCCATGGTCTGGGTGGGGTGCATGTGGCCGCCGTCGCCGGCGTTGACCACGGGCACGTTGGCGTAGAGAGAGGCGGCCTTGGCCGCGCCCTCCCAGGGGGTGCGCATGACCACCACGTCGGCGTAGTTGGAGACCATTTTGACCGTGTCCTTTATGGACTCGCCCTTGGACACCGAGGAGGAGTTGGGATCCGCAAAGCCAAACACGGAGCCCCCCAGACGCATCATAGCCGTTTGAAAGGAGAAGTTGGTGCGGGTGGACGGCTCATAAAACAGGTTGCAGGAGACCCGGCCCCGGCAGGCGTCAATGAACTGTTCCGGAGCATCGATGATCTCGCTGGTCCTGGCGTACAGGCGCTCCCACTCCTCACGGGTCAAATCACCAAAATCGATCAAATGTCGCATTGCGGCCCTTCCTTTCCTCGCTTCATTCCAATTCGTGTTATTCTATCACAAAGCGCATGGCCCTTCAACCACCAAGCGCGATTTTTCCGGTTTGGGCAAGCCGGATAATTAGTTTGCAGGGTCCAGATTGAAAAATCTGGCACCCGGCAGACTAATTTTTTTGCCAGAAAAGAGGTGAAATCATGGCAAGCTACGCTTTCGCCACTCTCCAGGCCCGGCAAAAGCTCCAGGAGCTCTGGGAGCAAGGCATGGCGGTCAAGGACCTATCCGCCGCCCTGGAGGTCCCCCTGTCCACCCTCTACACGGAACTGCGCCGGGGCCGCTCTGGGGACCGCCTCCCCGACCAACGATTGCAATATGACGCCTCCCTTGCCCAGCTCAGGATGCAGCAGGAACTTGAGCGGCGGGGAAAGCAAAGCCGCTGAGATGCACCCGCTTTTCACAAAATTAAAGGAGGCACACCATGAAACCCATTATTTTGAGGACCCGGACAAGCACCGATGAGTGCATCGGCACCGTCCGGCTCACCCCGGAGGCGGAGAAAGTGGTCCGGCGGCTCCGTTTCAAGACCGGCCTGCCCATCCGTCAAATCGTGTCTGAAATCATCGTCCAGGCGGAAAACCTCATTGACATCTCCGGGGACGATGATGAGGACGAAACCGAACAGTAAGGAGGCCCCCGGCATGTGCGAGTACAAGTATAGCATCGGCGTCCAGCACAAGGCAACCGGCGAAAAGCTCCGCATTGAGGTGTGGGCAGAAAACACGGACGCCGCCACCCACAAGCTGACTGGCACCATCATCGGCCCGGATTGTGAGTACATCTGGACCGGCTCCGGGCCCGTCTACGAAAACAACCAGCTCATCTGCCGTAAAAAGAAAAACTGAGGAGGACATCACCCATGAAAAAGCCTGTCTTGAACATCGCCCCCGGCCAGACCGTGAACTATCACGGGGAGCCCTGCCTGGTGCTGGAGCACCGCAAGGACGGCACCATGCTCCTGCACCTGGACCAGATGACCCACGCCTTTGGCAGCTCCAACAACTTTGCCGCCAGCTCCCTGCGGGCCCACCTCAACGGCCCCTACCTGGCCAGCCTCACGGACGGCAACCCGGATGAAATCATCACCCGCACCGTGGACCTCACCGCCCTCAACGGCTCCAAGGAGTACGGCTCCTGTGAGTGCAAGGTGGCCCCGCTGACCATTGACGAACTCCGCAAGTACCATGACATCCTGCCCATCCCGGAGCGCTTTGAGTGGTCCGTCACCCCCTGGAGCACCCCTGCCGTGAATGAGGATGATACCTGGGTCATGGGGCTGTACTCCATTGGCGGCATCTACGACAGCCACTGCACCTACACCTACGGGTCCCGCCCCGCTTTCCTCATTCCCTCCAACCTCCCCGTTGAGGTTGAGGGCAACCCGCTGGAGCAGTACAGCACCCGTGAGCTGGCGGAGGAAATTTTCCGCCGCCTCCCCAACTAAGGGGTGAGCTCCATGACCACCCATGAGAATGGCCAGAGAGCCCCCCGGCACCGGGCCCGGCGCAAGCGCCGCCGCAACTACGGCCCAGCCATTGCCCTGGCGCTGGTGTGCGCCGCCATCTTTGCCGCCGGTTACTGTGCGGGAGTGAGCGCCGCCGAAAAGGCGGAGCCCTCCTTGCCGGAGCCGGTCCTGGAAAGCACCACCACCCCGGAGGCCAGCGTGGCCCCCTCTCCAACGCCCACGCCCTCCCCGGAGGCTGTGCTCTGGCGGGATGACATTGTGACGGACGGCAACCTCCTGGACTATGACCTCCAGATAACCATGCAGGCCTGCTGCGAAAAGTACGGCGTCCCCTACGCCCTGGCCCTGGCCGTGGCGGATGTGGAAAGCCGCTTTGACCCCACCGCTACCAGCAGCACCAATGACTACGGCCTCATGCAAATCAACCAGGTCAATCATGGGTGGCTCCTGGAGCAAGGCATTGACCCCATGACCCCGGAGGGCAACATTGAGGCCGGTGTCCTGTTCCTGTCCGACTACCTCACCGCCTACGGGGACCCGGAAATGGCCATCATGGCCTACAACTGCGGCCCCGGCGGCGCTCAGAAATTGTGGGCGGCTGGTACATACCACACCGAGCACTCCCAAAAGGTCATGGCCCGCTTTGACTATTGGACAAGCGTTTTGGAGGGCTGAAACCATGTACTACTGGACCTGTCCCTATTGCGGGGCCAACCTGGACCCCGGCGAAAAATGCGACTGCGACAAATCCGACAAGGAGGATGACAACCATGATGGAAATGAAAATCACCGTTGAGGCTCCCGATCTGGCGGCCTCCATCATCAAGCTGGCGGAGGCCATCGCCTCCGGCCCGGACCCCAACCTCTTGACCCCCGATGAGCCCCGGCCTGTGGCCAGCTATCCCACCACCCCGGCCCCCGCTGTGGCGGCTCCTGTGGCGGCTCCTGTGGCCCCTGTGAGCCCTGCGCCGGTCACCCCTACCGCAACCCCTACCCCGGCCCCTGGCCCTGCTGTGGCGGCTCCTGCGCCGACTGCTGGCCCTACATCTGTTACCCCTGGTAACACCCCAGCCCCTGCTGTCCCCGTGACCACCGCCCCCGCCTACACCCTGGACCAAATCTCCCGTGCCGGGGCCTCCCTGGTGGATGTTGGGAAGATGCAGCAGCTTTTGGAGCTGCTGGGCCGCTATGGCGTGCAGGCCGTCACCCAGCTCCAGCCGGAGCAGTATGGCACCTTTGCCACCGAACTCCGGGCCCTGGGCGCTCAGATTTAAGGAGGTGCCCCATGCCTCCTGAGAAACACGCCTTGCTTTCGGCGTCCTCCGCCTCCCGCTGGCTGGTATGCACGGCGGCCCCCCGCTTTGAGGAGGGCCTGCCGGAGAACACCAGCGAGTATGCGGAGGAGGGCCGCCTGGCCCACGCCATTGGGGAGCTCAAGGTCACCAAGAAATGCACCCCCATGAGCTCCCGGACCTACACCACACGCCTCAACAAGCTCAAGAAAAACCCCCTCTACACCCCGGAGATGGACAAGACCACGGACCTGTACCTGGAGCACATCACGGAGCAGGTCATGGGCTATGACAGCGCCCCCACCGTGGCCGTGGAGGTCAAGGTGGAGTTTTCGGACTATGTGCCGGAGGGCTTTGGCACCTGTGACTGCTGCATCATCGGCGGGGACCTCCTCAGCATTGTGGACTACAAGCACGGCAAGGGCGTCCCCGTGTCTGCCGTGGGCAATCCGCAAATGCGGCTTTACGCCCTGGGCGCTCTCAAGCGCTATGCCCCCGTGTTCGGGGACACCATCAAGCGGGTCCGCATGACCATTGACCAGCCCCGGCTGGACAGCTACACCACGGATGAAATCACCGTTGAGGAGCTGCGGGCCTGGGGCGAGAGCATCAAGCCCATTGCCCAGAAAGCCTTTTCCGGCCTGGGTGAGTTTGTCCCCGGTGACCATTGCCGCTTTTGCCGTGGCAAGGCCCAATGCCGGGCCCGTGCCAATGTCAACACGGCGCTGGAGGACTTCAAGGATTGCGTGCCCGCCGGTAAACAGCCCCAGGGTGAGGGCAAGGTCCTCACGGATGCAGAGATTGGCGATCTGCTGGAACGGGGCAAGCTGCTGGTCCAATGGTACAAGGACCTGGAGGCCTACGCCACGGAGGCCCTGCTGGCGGGCAAGGAAATCCCCGGCTGGAAACTGGTGGCGGGCCGGAGCAATCGGGCCTTTACGGACCAGGACGCCGCCATCCAAGCGGTCATTGCCGCCGGATATGATGAGGCCCTGGTCTATGACCGCAAGCCCAAGACCCTCTCCGAACTGGAGAAGTTGATGGGCAAGGCGGAGTTTGCGGAGAAGATTGGCGGCTATGTCATCAAGCCGCCGGGCAAACCCACCCTTGCCCCGGCCTCTGACAAGCGGGAGGCCTACGCTCCCGCCGCTGCTGACTTTGCCGGGGTGGCCGCCGATGCTTAAATACAACACCTGCGCCCACGCCCGGCCCCGGATGCACCCGTTTATCCCCGTGGATGACCGGGACCGTGACCCGGTTTATCCTGTGGCCTCCTGCTGCAAGAAAGCGGTGAGCTACAAGGTGGCGGAGCCCAGGAGCTATCTTTCCGCCATCCGGGACCGGGAAGTCTGCGAAAACTGCCCCATGTTCACGGACCCTGACACCCTCATCTCCATGCAGGCGGACACATTCCATGCGGACATCTACATGGACCGGCTCATTGACCTGCCGGTCACCAACATCCGCAAGCTGTTCAAGCTGCTGCACCTCTACCGCTGGGAGAATGAGCGGGCCATTGACAGCCTGGTCCCCTATCTGGCCCAGGCCGTCCAGGAGAGCAAAGACGCCTGGAAACAGGCCTCTGCGGACTATGTGCATGGCTGGCGCAAGGTGGACAACCCCAAGAGCCGCCACCCGGCGGTGGTGGAAACCCTCAAAAACAACAGCCGCCTGACCCGCCAGCTCAAGGCCGCCAAAGCCCGGCATGAGCGCTGGGCAAAAATCCAGTCTATCTGGGCGGAAATCTCCGCCCATTGATACGAAACACCCAATGAAATCACAAAAAGGAGAACAAAGATTATGTATCAGAATGACCCCATGAAAGTGCTGACCGGCGAGGTGCGCCTCTCCTATTGCAGTCTGACCACCCCCAGGGCCGCCAAGCAGGGCGGGGAGCCCAAGTATTCCGTCACCCTGCTCATCCCCAAGACGGACAACGCCACCAAGGCGGACATTGACGCCGCCAGCAACGCCGCCGCCCAGGAGGCCTTGACCAAGGTGTGGAACGGTGCCCGGCCCCCTGTGGTCAAGGTGCCCATCCATGACGGTGATGGGGTCCGCCCCTCCGGCGTCCCCTTTGGCGATGAGTGCAAGGGCCATTGGGTCCTGACCGCCTCCACCAAGAACAAGCCCCAGGTGGTGGGCATCGACAACATCAACTGTGAGCTGGCCCCCTCCGACATTTACAGCGGCATGTATGGCCGGGTGACCGTCCGCTTTTTCGGCTACTCCAACAGCGGCAACAAGGGCATCGGCTGCGGCCTGGGCAATGTCCTCAAGACCCGTGACGGGGAGCCCCTGAGCGGCCAGGCCTCCGCCGCCTCCGACTTTGCCGGGATTGGTGCGGCCCCGGCGGCCACCCCGAACTATGGGGCGGCAATGCCCGCCACTCCGGGGGCCTACGGTGCCCCTGTCAACACCCCGCCCTGGAACAGCGGCAATGGCATCAACCCCATCACCGGACAGCCCATGTAAGGAGGCCCACTCATGCACCATCTCAGCATAGACCTGGAAACCTACTCCAGCGTGCCGCTGGCAAAGGCCGGGGCCCAGAAGTACATCAAGAGCCCTGACTTTGAAATCCTGCTCTTTGCGTACAGCGTGGATGGTGCGCCTGTTGAAATCATCGACCTGGCACGGGGGGAGAGGCTCCCCCCGTGGCTGGTCCAGGCCATCACCAGCCCGGAGTACATCAAGCACGCCTATAACGCCCCGTTTGAGTGGGGCTGCCTGTCCAAGTATCTGGGCACCCTGCCGCCGGACCAATGGCGCTGCACTATGTTCCACGGCCTCTACTGCGGCTACACAGCAGGCCTGGAGGCCACCGGAAAAGCCCTGGGGCTCCCCCAGGACAAGCAAAAGCTCAACACCGGCAAGGCGCTCATCCGCTATTTCTGCATCCCCTGCAAGCCCTCCAAGGCCAACGGCCAGCGGACCCGCAACCTGCCCCAGCATGACCCCGCCAAATGGGAGCTTTTCAAAACCTACTGCAAGCAGGATGTGGTCACCGAGATGGAGATTGAGCGGCGGCTGTCCGCTTTCCCTGTCCCGGACTGGGTGCAAAAGCAATGGGAAACCGACCTCATCATCAACGCCAGGGGCGTGGCCGTGGACCTGGAGCTGGTCACCGGGGCCCTCTATCTGGGGGACACCGTGCGCCAGACCCTCATGGCAGAGGCCATGCAGCTCTCCGGCCTATCCAACCCCAACAGCGTGGCCCAGCTCACCACATGGCTCCAGGAGGAGATTGGTGAGGAGCTGGCCGATCTACGCAAGGACACCGTGGCCCGCCTGCTGGGCCGTGACGATAACAGCCCCCAAGTGAGCCGGATGCTGGAAATCCGGCAAGAGCTGGGCAAGACATCCACCAAAAAATATGACGCCATTGAGGCCGCCGTCTGCGATGACGGACGGGTCCGGGGCCTGCTCCAATTCTACGGGGCGAACAGGACCGGGCGGTGGGCCGGGAGGCTGGTGCAGGTCCAAAACCTGCCCCGGACCTACACGGAGCCGCTGGACCTGGCCCGTGAACTGGTCAAGGCCCGCAAGCTGGACGCCCTGCGGCTCATCTATGGCAGCGTGCCCGACACCCTCAGCCAGCTCATCCGCACGGCCTTTGTGGCCCCGGAGGGCCATGTCCTCATTGATGCTGATTTTTCGGCCATTGAGGCCCGTGTCATCTCCTGGCTGGCCGGTGAACAATGGCGGCTGGAGGTGTTCCGCACCCATGGCAAAATCTATGAGGCATCCGCCTCTCAAATGTTCGGCGTCCCCCTGGAGCTCATCAAAAAGGGCCGCCCGGAGTACGCCCTCCGCCAAAAGGGCAAGGTGGCAGAGCTGGCCCTGGGCTACCAAGGCAGCACCGGGGCCCTCATCACCATGGGAGCCCTGGACATGGGGCTCACCGAGGAGGAGCTGCCGGACATCGTGAGCCGCTGGCGGGAGGCCAACAAGCGCATCCGTGACCTGTGGTATTCCATGGACAATGCCGCCGTCCAGGTCATCACCGAGGGCGGCAGCGTGGGCGTCAACGGCCTGCTGCTGGCCCGTGAGTACGACTATGACAACGGCGTGGACTGCCTGACCATCCGGCTCCCCTCTAACCGCAAGCTCTACTATATCAGCCCCAGCATTGGCCAGAACGAGTGGGGGCGGCCCTCCATCTCCTACATGGGCATGGACCAGAAAACCAAGCGGTGGAAACGCATTGAAACCTACGGCGGCAAGCTGGTGGAGAACTGCGTACAGGCCATCGCCCGTGACTGTTTGGCCGCATCCATTGACCGGCTGGAGGCCGCCGGGCTCCCGGTGGTGTTCCATGTGCATGATGAGGTGGTCATTGATGTGGCCCCCTTTGCCGATGAGGACACCATGCTGGGCACCGTCTGCTCCATCATGGGGGAGCCGGTCCCCTGGGCCCCTGACCTGCCACTCAAAGCGGCTGGCTGGGTGGGCTACTACTTCACCAAAGACTGAGGAAAGGATTGATTGCCGGTGCAGTATATGGGCGGGAAAAGCCGGATTGCCCGGCAAATTGCGGAGTTTATCAATGAGATACCAAGGAGGAAAGTCACGAATTGCCAGACCCCTTGCCCAGATAATCACGCTTGTGGCGGGGGGGGGCGGACTGCTTTGTCAGCTTATTTTGCGGCAGTTGTGCCGTTGAGAGCAAGGTGCAGGGCTTTTCCCGCAAGATACTCAATGACCGCCACAAATACCTCATTGCCATGCTCCAGGGCGTCCAAAACGGATATGAGCTGCCGGAGCGTATCACCCCAGAGGAATACCGCTACATACGGGACCACAAAGACGATGACCCGGCCCTGGCCGGTTTCGTGGGCTTTGGGTGCAGCTTTGGCGGCAAGTGGTTTGGAGGCTACGCCAGAAATGCCTCCGGCACCAACTACGCCCTGCAAAGCAAGCGCTCACTTCTCAAAGACATGGCCACTTTGCAGGACGCCCGCTTTGTATGCGAGGACTACCGCCGGGTGTGCATCCCGCCGGGGGCGGTCATCTATGCGGACCCTCCCTACAACAACACAACGGGGTACAGCGGGGAGCGATTTGACAGCGCTGAGTTTTGGCGGGCCATGCGCCTCCTGGCCGATACTGGCCACACAGTATTTGTGAGCGAACAGGAGGCACCGCCCGGTATTGAGTGCATCTGGGAAAAGCCATTCACCCGGACCCTGGACCGCAACAAAGGCAATCAATTCACCGTCACCGAAAAGCTGTTCTATTTACCAGCAAGGAGGCATGGACCATGCACATGATAAACGATAAAGGCGAGGCCGTCTATTACAACTTTGTCCGCAAGAACAACAAGGACTACTGGGTGGTGCAGGGCATTGGCTCCACCGTTGTCTACGGACGGGACCGGGAGCGCCGCAAGAGCCGCCATTTCACCCAGGAGCAGCAGGCGGAGCGCTACCTTGCCCGGGCATGGTTTCCGTGCCGATTGACCGCCGTTTTTTTCCGGCGGAAAAAATGCAAAGGAGAAACACCGACATGAGCGGATTACTTATTGACTGCTTTGCCGGTGGCGGAGGGGCCAGCAAAGGCATTGAGCTGGCCCTCAACCGTCCCATTGACATTGCCGTCAACCATGACCCGGAGGCCATCCGCATCCACAAGGTCAACCACCCTCATACGCTGCACTTGACGGAGGACATTTTCACCGTTGACCTCCAGAAATATGTGGCGGGCAGAAAGGTTGATCTGATGTGGGCCTCCCCTGACTGCACCAGCCACTCAAAAGCCAAAGGCGGACAGCCCCGGCACCAAGGGCTCCGCATCCTCCCCTGGGCCGTCTACAAGCACGCAAAGGCAATTTTGCCGGAGGTCATCATCATGGAAAATGTGGAGGAAATCCAGCAATGGGGCCCTCTGGATGACACCGGCAGGCCCATCAAGGAACGGGCCGGAGAGGACTATACCAAATTCATCAATGCCATGTGCTCCCTGGGGTATGCCTTTGACAGCCGGGAGCTGGTGGCCGCCGATTATGGAGCACCGACTACCAGAAAACGGTGGTATGCCATTTTCAGACGGGACCACCGCCCCATCATCTGGCCGGAGCCCACGCACAGCAAAGACGGCCACCCCGGCACAGAGAAATGGCTCCCCTGCGGTGACTTCATAGACTGGTCCGACCTGGGAAAATCCATCTTTAACCGACCAAAGCCCCTGGCGGATGCCACCATGCGCCGCATTGCCAACGGCTACCGCAAATATGTGGTGGAAAATCCGGCCCCGTACATCGTGAACAACCAGGAGGCCGTTGCTTTCCTCATCCAATATCATGGGGAAACCAAGGCCGGGGACGCACGGGGCCAACTGCTGACTGAGCCCATTAAGACCATTGACACCAGCAACCGCTATGGGCTTGTGACGGCTTTTGTCACCAAGTTTTATAAGACCGGCACCGGCCAGACCTGCCGGGAGCCCCTGCACACCATAACGACCTCACCCGGCCACTTTGGCCTGGTGTCCGCTTTCCTCATCAAATACTACGGCACCGGCGGCGGCCAGGCTCTTGAGGAGCCCCTGGCCACCATCACCACAAAGGACCGCTTTGGCCTGGTGAATGTCGTGGCAGAACTGAACGGGGAGCAATACATCCTCAAGGATATTTTCCTGCGGATGCTCAAAGCGGAGCCGGAGCTCAAGCTCATGCAGGGCTTTCCGGCGGACTACATTATCACCCATGACAGCGAGGGCAAGCCCTACCCCATCAAAGAGCAGGTGGCCCGCATCGGCAACAGCGTGGTCCCCATTATGGCCAAGGTGCTGGTCCAGGCCAACTGCCCCTATCTAATCAGAGAGGAGTTAAGTGCATGAAAATCATCTCCCCCAGTTTTGAAATCATGTCCCTGGTGGACGGCAAGGCCGTCAAGGCCTGCGTCCTGTCCACCAAGCGGGCCGCAGGCAAGGAGATCGTGACGGTGGAGGGCCTCTCGGAGGCCGAGCGGGAGGCCTTCGTCTACGCCTTCGGCGCGGTGGGCGCGGTTCAGTGCGGCTTCTGCATCCCCGGCATGGTAATGGCGGGCAAGGCCCTGCTGGATCAGAACCCCAACCCCACCGAGGCGGAGATCAAAAAGGCCATCCGGGGCAACGTG
>OGCN01005277.1_pt1 | contig 10362 bp, 7 predicted proteins | sample 1570181 | NCBI WGS metagenome assembly OGCN01 (sample SAMEA4370584, study PRJEB24528) | human gut metagenome | reverse complement strand
CGCCTGGTAAGAGGTATATCCGATACCCGGGATCTGGAACAGAGTCTCTGTTACCATGGCTCCACTGAAGAGTCCCGGCAATGTACCGCCGAGCAGTGTGATAATCGGGATTAAGATATTGCGGAATGCGTGGTAATGAATGACACGCTTCTCCGGCAGTCCCTTCGCACGCGCTGTGCGGATGTAATCCGCATTCAGCACTTCAAGCATGTTGGTTCTGGTGTAACGCATCAGGGAACCGATGCTCACGATCGTCAGTGTGATTACCGGAAGCACCAGATGCCATGCCATATCCAGAATCTGCTGTCCAGAAGAGAGGCTCTGATAGTTACGTCCGACAATGCCGTAGAGGTCGAACCAGCCAAGCTTTACGGAAAAGACCCATTTTAAAAGTGTTGCAACGAAAAAGCTCGGAAGAGAAATACCGACCAGTGCAATAACGGTGATCGTATAATCGGTTGCAGAATACTGCTTTCTCGCAGCGGCAATACCTGCCGGAATTGCGATGATGATCTCCAGAACAAAAGATGCCAGTGACAGTGCAAACGAATACCAGATAACGCTTGCGAATTTGGTCAGTACCGGCTGGTTAAAATACCAGGAATCACCGAACTGTCCGTGGATTGCTTTTGCTGCCCAGCGGAAATATCCCTGGATCACACCGGTGTCCAGACCGTACGATGCATTTAACTGTGCCACCCATTCGTCATAACTCTTTGCTCCCGGTCTCTGTGACAATGTCAGTGCCTGCTGCTCCACGAATGACGACGGCATGCAACGCATGATCGCGTAGATGATCATGGAGACGAAGAACAGTATGACAATCGAGAGCAATACTCTCTTAACAACAAATTTCTTCATGATTCTTTTTCCTTTCCTCGCTGCTTCTGATGCTAAAGGTATTTTGCAAAAAGGCGTCACGCATCCTCTTGCAAAATACCTTTAAATCCCTATGCACCATGGCACAGGTTGTAGAAGAGGGGAACCTGCTCCCCTCTCCCTCCACCATCAGCCAGTTACTCTGATCCTTAGTTCATCTGGATCTTCTCAATCTCGTTGAGATAGCTATAGAAGGTTGTCAGATCCTGCGGAATAGAATCCACATTGACACGCTGTGTACTGAATACAGAAGCGTTCTGTCTCTGATATACCGGAATCTCTACAGCGTAATCTACAATAAAGTCAAGTGCTTCCTTATAAACTGCCTTACGGTATGCCTGGTCAGTGTTGGTTCTTCCCTCCATTACCAGCTCATCCAGCTCGTCAGAGTAGATTGCATAGTAGTTTGCGCTACCGCCTTCGCTGTGATAGATCTGGAACATATCCGGGTCTAAGGTTGCCTGCCATGCTGCGCACCACATCTCTGCAGTCTCGCTGTTTAAAGCATCCCACATGATGGTTCCGTCAGCCAGGTCGTTGATTGTCAGATCAAATCCGATGCTCTTGAGTGCCTCGGATGCTGCGGTCAGGATACCGAAGGAAGGATGATCTCCCTTTCCGCTTCCGCCGATCATTACCTCATAGCTTAACTTCGCACCGGCCGGAGCTGCGGTCAGCTTGCCGTCTGTTACTGTGTAACCAGCTGCCTCGAAGAAGCCAAGTGCTGCGTCAAGTGCTGCTGCATACTTCTCGTCATCCGACATACCGTCTGTGTAGATCGGGTTGCCGTCTACGTCCTTGGAGAATGCAACCTCATAGTCTGCATCAGACTTCTGCGGTGCTGCCCAGGAAGTATTGGAGATCGGATAGTTGATTACAGATGCAGCGTCTCCGTAGTAAGAATCGATTACCATGTCACGATATACGGAAATAACGGTTGCGATTGCTTTTCTTAAATCTTTGGACTGCTCAGAAGAAGGATCATCGCCAACCTTGACATTCTGAGAGTTGATTCCGATGTAACCATAACCATTGTTGTCATACAGAGCGGTGGTTAATACATCACCGGATGCCTCACCGTTGCTGTTCTCGGAGCAGATCTGCGCCATAACCTCTTTGGAGATGGACGGATCAGAAATATCTACCGTACCCTGAACAACACCCGGAAGCTTATCTGCCTCAGCGGTCTCCTTGAACTGGAGCTCCTTGGTAGCCGGTGCTCCCTTGTAGTATGACTCATTCGCCTCGAGATATACTGTCTTGTTCTCGTAGCTCTTGAAGGCATACGGACCAGCGCCGAGCGGAGCAGTTGTCTTCTCGCGGATTGCAGAAAGGTCACCCTTTGTGAAACCGAACTGGTTGTTATCGTAATCGTACTGGCTCTCATCACCATAGTAATGAAGCGGTGCAATCTGGATATCCATGGTCTGAAGTGCCGGTGCGCTGACCTCTGTCAGAACAACACGTACGGTCTTGTCATCCAGCTTCTGGATACCGGAGATATTTGCTGCTGCATCACCGGTCTCAACACCCTCGGTAGCGTATGCATATACATCTGCCGGAATCAGATCGGAAAGAGCGCTTCCTGCGGACTCAGCCTCCATAGCTGTGAAGCTCCATCCGTACTTGTCACCGATTGCCATAAAGAAGTCTTTCGCTGTTGCATCTGCAGCAAGACCATCAAAGCCCCACTGTGCTGCTGCGCCTGCTACGTCACCCTCTTCGCTGACGCCGTTCTCTACGCAGTAATCAACGATCTCCTGTGCGAATGCAGCACCGCCGTCGTTTACAGCATCCCAGAATGCGTTCTGCTGATCTTCTGTCCAAAATGTGAACTCTGTGTTATCCTCGCCTGCTGCTGCAAGTAAAGATGCCAGTGTAGACATACCGCTTCTGTACTCTTCCATACCCTCGATCGGGAGAGAGTATACAGATGCGCTTCCGTCATAAGTCGGATCGCAGAATACATAGAAAGAGAAGATGATGTCGTCTGCGGTTACCGGCTCTCCATCGGAAAACGTCAGATCATCACGAAGCTTGAAATCATAGTATACGGTTCCGTCCTCGTTCTCTGTGATAGTCAGATCGGTTGGTCCGTAGTAAGTATAATCGGTACCGTTGTACGAAGTGGTCTCACCCTCGATACCATTGTAGATAAACTCACCGGAACGATCGTTGTAAACCAGAGAAATCTGTGTCACATCAACGATGTTCTGATCCGGCACACTCTCAGCGAAGAATGGGCTGAACTTCTCGCTCATACCGTCATTTGCGATAACGAGCGGTGTGTCGCTGCCGGATGCAGCCGTGCCTGCTGCCTCTGTGCCTGCTGTCTCGGTTCCAGCTGTCTCGCCGCCAGCCTTGCTTCCGCCGCAGCCTGCAAATGAACCGACAGTCAGTGCTCCTGCCAGTAACAAAGCAAGAGTCTGTCTCATTTTTTTCATAATATTTCCTCCTTATAAAAATATTATCTATGTTTTAACCTTATAAAAGGAAAAAACCTACTCCATTGTGGCATTCACAATCAGAATGCCGCTGTAATTGCGGTCATAATACTTTCCGAAGAAAAATGCAACCGCCAGAAACAGGAAATGCCCTATCAGATAGATACATTCGATCCCCATACGGATCCCACCACGGTGCAGCACCATGTATACAAGATCCAGAACCGCTCCGATTCCCGTCAATACCATTGCCCCGATGCAGGAACGCTTCATACGAAGCAGCCCAGTCTCATAATGTGCCCGGTGCATTCGGAGCGGTGCTCCGATATAGCTGACCGCACCATAAAGCATGTATCCAAGCGGAAGTATCACAAACAGATACGGAAATACAATCCATGCCGTGCGGGACGAATCCGGGTTTAAAAGTCCCATTCCAAGCTCAATCACCCACAGCGCGATTGTCCAGATGACATTTAAAATGCCTGTCCGCCGCTTCTGCTGCTCATCAAACGGAAGCACATAAAAATCTCCCTGATAGGACGTTCTTGTCACCAGAAGACCATGCCGGTTCTGCTTTAATTCATTTTGATAATCCTTTTGATAAGGGTTCTTGATCATCGCCGCTTCCGCCTCATTGCTCTCTGTCTGTCATGCAGCATAGTGCAAAATTACCGCGTTATTGTGCTAAAATATTTTTGTGTAACAAAAAAAAGTGACAATGAACCTCTTTGTCCACTGAACACTTCACAAAATACACTTGTATGTTGCACACGCACAACACTTTTTTTATTATACATAGGAAACTGGTTTTGTCAATACTTTTCCCGCTGGCACATTCTGCCTCGTTTCGCATGTTTTTACAATCTCATTTGGTTCTATGCATATTTTTACACTATGTTTTATTTGTTTTTTCTACTTTTTCTTCTATTCTGTGCTGTTTTTCTGTCATTTTTCATTTTCTGATCCTAATTTCTTTATGACTAAATATGCAGTTTTCTTTTCCCATGTTTTTCCACGTAAAAAATCCCGGAACGGATTTTACTCTCCGTTCCGGGATTTCTCTTCCCTGTATAAGTATGCATCACCTGCGGTCATACATACCAGTCAGTTCTTATGATGTTATGCTGTCTTTGTTGCGTACATGAAGTACTTCATACCGAATATCGTTGCGTAGATACCGGTTACGTTAGACTTCTGCATGTAAATATCATTGTAGTAGTAGATCGGAACTACTGCCCATGTATCCATCAGCATATCCTCTGCCTGATGCATTAAGTCAACACGCGCTGCAAAATCTGTTGTGGTGCGGATCTGACTGATCAGCTCATCATATGCTGTCCAGTCCGGAGAAGAAGATACCGGAGTACCCTTTCCTAACTGCATATCGTTGTTACCGGAATCAGAGGTAAAGATCTCTAACATGTTAACCGGGTCGTTGTAATCTGCAAGCCATCCCTCACGCGCGATGGTGAAGTTACCGCTCTTACGATCCTCAAGGAATACATTCCAGTCCTCAGACTTGATCTCAAGGTTGATACCAAGTAATGCCACATCCTGCTGTACGGACTCAGCAACCGCAATGTGTGCTGTACCGTCGTTTGTTAAGTATGTCATGGAGATTGCAGGATCTACTGCGTATGTACCGTCACCGTTGTCTGTAAATGTGTATCCAGCCTCTTCCAGTAAGCCCTTTGCTGTCTCAAGCTCGCCAGCGCCGGTAGCTGTTGCATCATAGTAAGAAGTATCTGCTGTCTTAAATACGCCGCCGTTACCGTCTGCCATACCTTCCGGTACGAAAGAATCCGCCGGGATCTGACCTGTCTGGCCTACGTTCTCAACGATGAACTGACGGTCAACCAGTAAGCTGATTGCCTCACGCATCTTAGCAGCCTCTTCCTCTGTCTTGCCATCGAAGACCGGGTCGTTTACGTTGAAGCCGATGTAATAGGTTCCCAGGTTGTCAAGGATACCAAACTCCGGATTGACGCCGTTTAAGGAAGGGATCTCATCGTTCGGTACGGTATCGATGTAGTCAAGGTCACCGCTGTTGTATGCAGCATAGATTGCTGTATCATCAGCGCTTAACATGAAGTGAAGCTCGTCCATGGTTACGTTTGCCGCATCATAGAAGTTCGGGTTCTTTACATAAACCATGCTCTCGTTGTGGTTCCAGGACTCCAGTGTGTAAGCACCGTTGCATACGAAACCAGCTTCCTGTGCCCACTTGCCAGGAACAGTGCCGTCCGTATCAGCAGCCTCTACGGATGCCTGATGTACCGGATAGAATGTCGGGAATGCCAGTAAGTCGTTAAAGTACGGGCACGGGCTGACAAGCTTGATCACGAGTGTGTAATCATCCGGTGTCTCAACTGCCAGTGTACCGTCATCGTTGCGGGCGATTACATCGAACAGATAAGCATAGTCTGCTGCTGTCTTCTCATCGATGACACGATTCCAGCTGTATACGAAGTCAGATGCCTTTAAGTCATCTCCGTTGCTCCACTTGGACTCAATCATGTGAACGGTGTACTCTGTTCCGTCCTCAGATACTTCCGGCATATCGGTTGCGAGTGCCGGGATAAGATTACCATCCTTATCATAGGTATAAAGACCTGCGAAAGAGTTTACTGCAAGGCAGCCACCGTCTACGGAGCTGTTTAATGCAGGATCAAGGTAATCCGGCTCACTTGCCAGGTTGATGTTGAGCACATTTGTCTCAGCGTTTGTGGTTGTTGCTTCTGCAGTTGCTGCAGCCTCTGTGCCAGCAGCGGTTCCTGTGGACTCGCCTGTACTTGCTGTGGAATCAGATGATCCGCCACAAGCCGTAAGACCAAGTGCCATAGAAGCAACCAGTAATGATGCTACTAATTTCTTCATAATGAATCCTCCTTGTTTTCCGAAGGAAAATGCGACTGTCACAACAGGAGCAGAGGATTTTCCTCCAATAAAATGATCTATGTTCCACGCACCTCTTCGGTAACGTTGAAACCTTACTTATTCCAGCATGCAACGAAGTGTCCGCTGCCTCTGTCGGAAAGCGGCGGCATCTCTTTTGCGCACTGCTCTGTCGCGTATTTGCATCTGGTGCGGAACGGACATCCGGTCGGCATCTTCAGAGGGCTCGGTACATCTCCCTCCAGCACGATACGCTTGCTGTGTCTGGCTGTCTCCGGATCCGGAATCGGAACCGCTGACAGTAAGCTCAATGTATACGGATGCATCGGGTTGCCGTTTAGCTCATCGGCATCGGCGATCTCCATCATTTTTCCAAGGTACATAACCGCAATACGGTCGGAAATGTGGTGAACGACCAGCAGATCATGCGCGATAAACAGATACGCCACGCCCAGCTTGTCCTGCAGTTCCTCGAACATATTTACCACCTGCGCCTGAATGGACACATCCAGTGCGGATACCGGCTCGTCACAGACGATAAACTTCGGGTTTACCGCGAGTGCTCTTGCAATACCGATACGCTGTCTCTGTCCGCCGGAAAGTTCGTGAGGAAAACGGGAAGCATAGTCATCGGTCAGACCGACTTTTCCCAGAAGATCACGAACTTTTTCATCAGCTTCTTTTTTGGAATAATGGAAATGGACTTCCATGCCTTCCTTGATGATACTGCTGATGGTCATACGAGGATCCAGACAAGCGTAGGGATCCTGGAAGATCATTTGTGCATTTTTCTTAAACTGAAGGCGCTGCGCCTTATTGAAGGTGGAAATGTCTGCACCGTCATAAAAAATCTTTCCGGAGGTAGGACGGGTGATACCCAGAATGCTGCGGCCGGTGGTGGACTTTCCACAGCCGGATTCTCCTACCAGGCCAAAGGTTTCACCCCGGCGGATGGCAAAGGAAATGTCATCGACAGCTTTGACGGTTTTGCCTTTTCCAATGGTAAAATACTGTTTCAGGTGTTCAACCTGAAGAAGAGCGTTGGATGACGGTTCCATTACTGCTCACCTCCTGTAAATATAGGGCGCTTTACTTTCGGCGCTTTTGGATGCTGCAGCCAGCAGGCTGCTTTGTGGGTAGGACTCTTTACGGTAAATTCCGGTGCTTTCTGGCGGCAGATGGGCATACAATATTCGCAGCGGGATGCAAACGGGCAGCCCTGGAGCGGAAGCAGCAGGTCAGGTGGTGTACCTTTCAGAGAATACAGCTGCTTCTTGGAAGCGCCTTCCTGGGGAATGGAACGCAGCAGCGCCCAGGTGTAGGGATGGCAGCATTCCTTGAAGATTTCCTGTTTGGTGCCTTCCTCAACGATGACACCGGCGTACATAACCTGAATACGGTCTGCAAAGTCTGCGACAATACCAAGGTCGTGGGTAACCAGAATAATGGCAGTGCCAAGGCGTTCTTTCAGGTCACGGAGCAGATCCAGTACCTGCGCCTGGATGGTCACGTCCAGAGCAGTGGTTGGTTCATCGGCAATGAGCAGTTTTGGGTTGCAGGCCAGGGCAGTGGCGATGACCACACGCTGGCGCATACCGCCGGAGAGCTGGTGGGGATATGCCTTGATCCGCTCTTCCGGAGTGGGAATTTCCACCATCCTGAGAAGTTCTACAGACTGTTTCAGAGCTTCTTTCATGGAAATGCCTTTGTGGATCATCAGGGTTTCACCTACCTGTTTTCCAATGGACATGGTGGGGTCTAAGGACGTCATAGGATCCTGGAAGATCATTCCGATTTCAGCACCGCGGAAAGCGTGGAGCTGTTTTTTGTTTAAAGCCATGACATCCTGGCCGTCAAACTGAATTTTAGAGCCTGGCATGATTTCACCGGAGGTGCGGTCAAACAGCCGGAGAAGTGCTTTGGCAGTTACAGATTTTCCACATCCGGATTCGCCTACCAGTGCCAGTGTTTCGCCTTTTTCTACACCGAAGGTGATGCCGCGGACGGCTTTTACTTCGCCTGCATAGGTATGGAATGATACCTGCAGATTTTCTACTTCTAATAATCGATTCACGGTATACACCTCCTACCGGCGCATCTTTGGATCCAGCGCATCACGGAGGCCGTCACCAAACAGGGTGAAGGACAGCATGGTCAGCGCGATCATCAGAGCCGGGAAAAATAACTGATAAGGATAAAAGAACATATTTGCCTGTGCAGAGGAAGCCAGCATACCCCAGCTGGTATCCGGGGATTTGATGCCAAGGCCGACATAGCTTAAGAAGGACTCACTGAAAATATAACCGGGAATACGGAAGGTAATATTGACAATGATAACGCTCATGGTATTGGGGATCATGTGGCGGGTAATGATCTTCCAGTTGCTGACACCTAAGGTTCTGGCGGCAGTGACATATTCTGCACTGGAAAGCTGCAGGATCTGTCCGCGGACCAGACGGGCGGTCGAACACCAGCCAACCAGACACAGTGCAAGAAGAATCTCAACAATACGCATCATGATGGAGTCGGTACGTCCGCCTGCAAAAGCAGAAATACTTCCGTAAATACATCCGATAACGGTAGTGATGACAGCGCCTACCACGCCGATGATGATGGATACGCGGCCGCCGATCCAGGTACGGGCAAACAGATCTCTCCCAAGGGAATCTGTGCCGAACCAGTGTTTCAGGCTGGGAGCCTGGTTTAAGTCAGAACTCATTTTGTCGTAGGAATAACCGCTTATTGCAGGGCCAAAAATCGTAAAGAAAATGATGATGAGCAGAAGAATCATGGCAAAAATAGCCAGATGATTCTGTTTCAGAGGTTTCAAGCCGTTTTTCCAGTAGGTGGTCTGGGGCCGGCCGTTTTTTTCACGGCCGGTATTGCCGCAGCCCTCGATGACAAACTGGTCATCCGTAAAATTAAAGTTATCCATAGTACCTCACAATCTTTCTATAAAAAATTTCACGCTTTGCGGAAGTTTTGTCAGTCGTTGCCAGCCAGACGGATGCGTGGGTCAATGATGACGTAGAGAATATCTACGATCAGCAGAGAGAGGATATATACGCCGGTATAAAACATGGTTGAACCGATGATCATAGGGAAATCACGGTCTGTTACGGAAGTGATGTAATAGCTTCCAAGTCCCGGAATACTGAAAATGGATTCAATGATAAAGGAACCGGTAAATACATCTGCTACGTTTGGACCTAAGATGGTCAGAGAAGGCAGAATGGAGTTGCGCAGAATATGGCGGCGGACAATCATGCCGAAGCTCATACCTTTTGCTTCTGCCATGGTGATGTAATCCTGACTGACGACATCCAGAACGCTGGAACGCATGTAACGGGTGTAAGTAGCCAGCGGAGAAAGGCTCATACAGATGATGGGAAGTACCATATATTTCGGAGAGCCCCAGCCCATAGTGGGCAGAATAGGAAATTTCAGGGTAAAGACGAACTGAAGAACGGAAGCCACGACGAATACCGGAATGGAAACGCCAAGGATGGCGATCAGGCTTAAGATTTTATCCGGCAGTTTGTTTTTCTTCAGAGCAGCCACAACACCAAACATGGTTCCGAGGAGGAATCCAACTGCAATGGAGATCAGACCGATTTCACCGGAACAGGAAGCGTATTTTTTGATGACGTCTGTTACCATACGGCCCGGATAGCGAATGGATTCGCCCAGGGTTCCCTGTGTGAAAATACCTTTGAGAAACAGGAGGAACTGTTCAAATACTGGTTTGTCCAGTCCATATTTTGCATAATAATTGGCTTTTGTCTGCTCCGGGAGCTTCTGAACCAGAGCGGTCAGAGGATCTCCGGGAATATTGTGCATCAGAAAAAAGGTGATGGTGGTAACGACCAGCAGAACAAAAAGCATGTAACCGATTCGCTTTGCTACGTATTTTACCATGGAATCGTGTTCCTTTCTGTAAGATTTACGGCTCCATTTTACAGCCCCGGCGGTCCGAATGTGAAAAATAGCGGGCCGTCCGGCCTGTAAAGTGGAACAACCATATAGTAAAACCAGGAGAGACCATGAGGCCCCTCCTGGCAGTCTGCAAATCAAATGCCTGCAGATGAAATTACTCTTCGATGTATACGCCCTTATGTCCGGCAGTGGAGAATACATTATAATC
>OGCN01005275.1_pt1 | contig 10364 bp, 9 predicted proteins | sample 1570181 | NCBI WGS metagenome assembly OGCN01 (sample SAMEA4370584, study PRJEB24528) | human gut metagenome | reverse complement strand
ATTTTCGCTAATCACCAAATTTACAAATAGTTATAATTCATCGAACTCACGTTATGTTAAATACTCATTGAATCCACCTCATTGCACACCAAGCCGAAGCAGCAGAAGCGTCAGGCACAGCCCCTACGCCACACATTTAATTCTTAACTCTTAATTCTTAACTTTCAATCCTTAGATTCTGGCTGTCCTGTCGAGCCTCCACCTCGCTATGTCGGAGGCAAAGAACAGCACATCGAGAGCCACAAGCCAGAGCGGGAGCCAATGCCCCGGCTGAAAGTCTGAGCAATAGAAGGCATAAAGCGTGATGGCCATGAACGCCAAGTCGAGCTCAAGGCCCACGCGGAGTTCGCGCCTGAGGCCTCACCCAGCCGAACGCGGACGCACCACAACCGCCAGCAGGCAGACGCAAAGCAACGACAGAACCACGGCCAGAGGCCACCTCCACGGCCCGACGCCCGAGGCAAAGGCCACGACGCCAACACCAACCAGCAGGGCCACACCAAGCACAAGCTGAGCCACGAACGTCGCCACGACGCCACGGCCGGCATCGGCAACGGCACCATCAGACAGGCTGCCGCGCCACTGGCGGAACCACGCCGCCACGTCGGCGCACAGGAACACAGCCAAGGCGGCAAACACCATGTTGACCACCAAGGCCGACTGCTCAAGGCTGAGGCAGGCCAGGATGCCTGGCAAGCAGGATGCCGTCGACCATCAGCGTCTGGCCGGAAAGACGGCGCAAAAGCCCGCGCAGGCCCAGGGCAACCACCCCACATACGGACAAGCACACAAGGGCCAAGGCCCAAAAGCCTCCGGCAATACTACCGAGCCACACGCCAAAAGCTGCAACGGCACAGCCACCCGTAAGCAGCAGCAATGATTTCCTGTCAAAATTTCCAATAATTATTACTTGTTTATTTGTTACACATAACAACAGACAGCCATCGTTTGAAAAAAAAAATTTTGCGACAACCCACGTTCCGATTACAAATACACAAAATAAACGGCTGTCTGCAAAACAAATTAAAAGACTTCACCGACAAAAAAAACAAAAAACCACAGGCAATCAACCACGGCCAGAGCCCCCGCCATAAGCTTGGGCCACAACCTCTGTTTGAGATGATGAAAGACCCAAAGGCAGGGTCGGGGCAAGTTGCAAGCAGCACCATGCCCCCCGGCCCTGCCTTTCAGCGGGCAACTGACGGCCCGGCACCGCCACCTCCGCCCACCACGAGGGTGTTGGTGGTCATGCGCGTCATGTATTGCTGTATGATGGCTTTCAGCTCGCGCTCCATCGCTGCCTGCTCGCTGACGCGACCCACGAGGTTGTGCTCAAGCAGCAGGTCGGTGCGGAAGCGGTAGACGGCCTTGGTGCGGCTGCCGTCGAACTGCAACAGGTAGTCGCCCTTGACATACTGGTAGATGCCGTTCAGGTAGTTGACGGCCCATGTGTCTTGCGGTTCGGTGTTGAAGAGGTCGCAGCCGAAGGCCACATACGGGCGGTCGTAGCCCAGGTAGCCCAGCACCGTTGGCATGATGTCAATCTGCTGCGCTATGGCGTCGCGCATTCCCGGCTTTATCTCGCCCGACGGGTCGAAGAATATGATGGGCGAGCAGAATCCGCCCAGGTCGGTCTGGTAATAGTCGTGGTCAGAGAGGTTGGTGTGGTCTGACGTTATCACGAAGAGCGTGTTTTTGTACCACGGCTGGCGGCTGGCCGTGGCGAAGAAGCGTCGCAGCGCGTTGTCGGTGTAGCGAATGCACTTGTGTATGGCTATGCCCTCATCGGGGTAGACGTCTTTGTATTCGTCGGGTATTACGTAGGGGTGGTGCGACGATGCCGTGAACACAGCCGACATGAACGGCTGGCGGAACTCCGACATCTTGAGCGCGTAGAACTGCAGGAAGGGCTCGTCCCAGATGGCCCACATGCCGTCGAAGTCGCGGTCGCCGCCAAAGCGCTTGTCGTCGTTATACTCCGTGCGCCCGAAGTAGTCGTCGAAGCCCGTGGTGCGCGCAAAGGCCTGGAAGCCCATCGAGCCGTTCTCGGCCCCGTGGAAGAAAGCCGAGTAGTAGCCCTTGTGCTTCAGCTCGCCTGCCAGTCCGCTCACGTCGTTCATAGACGAGGGCGTGAGGAAGAACGGCTCCACAAACATTGGTATGCCCGAGAGTATGCTCGGCATGCCGTCGATGCTCTTGCGCCCGTTGCAGTATGAATAGAGCCACGTGGCGCTGTGCTGCATTAGCGAGTCGACGAAAGGCGTATATCCCTTGTACTTGCCACCGTCGAGCCAATGGTTGTAGCCCCCGATGTACTCGCGGCCGAAGCTCTCTACAATGAGCACCACCACATTCTTGCGGCGGGACACCGCGCTGTCTTGCGGCATGTGCACCGGGGTGTATATGGCGTCGAGCTCGGCCGGGGCGAAATAGCCGGGCACGGTGAACACGGGCTTGTTGAACGTGCGTATGAGCGAGAACGGCGTGTTGAGCACCACGGCGGCCTCAAGCGGGCGGTCAACATACTGGTTGGCGTTGCTTATGGTTATGGGGCGCACGGCCGTGGTGGCCCCTCCGCGCATACCAATCACCGTCAGCGGCACATAGGCCAGCAGCCACAGCAGCTGAACGCCGTAGTAGGCCAACGCGGGCTTGAGCCTCAGCGGCTTGCCCACACAGGACGGGCGCGGGCCCGAGGGCATGAAGTAAAGCCGCCACAGCCCCCACACGAGCACGGCGGCAAGCACCACGAGGTACCAGTGGCGCAGCAGCTCCACGCCTACCACCGAGCCGATGTTGTGCTCGGAGGCAAACTCTGAGAACACTGTCACCGTGGTGCGGCGCCCCGTATACTGGAAATATACCGAGTCGGCAAGGTTGGCCACTATGCACACGGCGTTGCACACCACGAACACCCAGCGCGCCACGCGCTGCCAGGCGTCGGTCTCCTTATAGTGCAGGGGCAGCAGCATCAGCAGCGCGTAGAGCGCGTTGGTGTAGAGTATGGCCGACGTGTCGAACACCAACCCGCCGTGCAGCATCTCAAAAAACTTGCCCCACGTAAGGCTTGGGGCGAAAGCCTGCCAGTTTTCAAGCAGGAAAGCCAGCCGGCACACCTCGTAGACCACATAGACGAGTACGAGGTTCATCACCAGGCACAACGGCCCGGAATAAATGGATTTGCGTATTCTGTTCATTGCTATCATGAGGCCCCTCTCCCGTCTCCCCCGTGGGGAGAAGATCTGGGCGGAAGGGCGGCAGCCCCTCTCCCGTCTCCCACGTGGGGAGAAGATCTGGGCGGAAGGGCGTTCTGTTGATTAATTGTTTATATTATTATATTCTATTCTATCTTACCTGTGGGCAGCCTCACGTAGGCAGCGTAATATCCCACGTGGAAAGCTCCGTCGGCAGCGTAATATTCCACTTAGAAAGCTCCTCATCGGAAACGTTGTATCCCACGTGGAAAGCTCGTCGGCATCGTAGCTTCTCCCCACAGGGGAGACGGGAGAGGGGCTTTACCTATACACCATCCTCAGTATGAGGAAGTTGGTTGGCACGGCCACCATCAGCACCAGCACCGGGGCCACGAGCCGGTGTATTCCCACGGCCACGAAGATGTTGAAGAGCACAATGTGCAGCGAGTAGTTCACCAGGTGGCTGAAGCCGAAGCCCGCCGCCTTGCCTGCCGAGACGTGCGACCTGAAGGTGAAGTGGGTGGTCATGAAGAAGTTGCACACCAGGCTCACCACATATCCCACGGTGTAGTCGACGCTGAGCCACACGCCCCCCTTGAGGAAGAGCTGCATCAGGTAGTATACGCCGTAGTGTATGGCGGCGGCCACTGTGCCCACGATGCAGAACCTGACAAACTGCATCAGCTTATCTCTGTCGGGCATTCTCATGGAATCGTAATGTTGTTGCGGCCGTGCGCGGGGCATAGTCGCGGGTTGTCATCTCCACCACGAGCTTTATCCATATCAGCACACAGGGCAGCGCCTTGAGCGCGTAGGGTTGAACGTAGTGCTTGCGCAGGTATGCGGGGAAGAGGTCGGAGGGCGACATCGACGTAAGTATGAAGGCGAAGACCATCAGCGCCACGTCGAGCCGCGACCGCTGCCACGGCGCCTTGACATACCACAGCGCGGCGCCCGTGAGGGCTATGATGTATGTCGACGACTCGCTGCCTGTGCTGAAGAGCACCACGAAAAGCAGCGTAGAGGCCAGGAAGGCGCACCGGAAGGCCTCGTGGCGCCACTGCCCCCGGCGCAGGTATGGCAGGGCAAAGGCCGCCAGGCCGGGCGCTATGAGCCACAGGTCGGAGTACGACGGGCACCGGCTTATCTTGCGCACCAGGCCGAGCAGCGACTGGTTCTGCCCGCCGCTGAACATGTTGTCGGCGTTTTTCTCGGTCAGGCTCACCCACCACGCCTTATACTGCCCCACTATATACTCGGGGCTGCTTATGGCCATGGGCAGCACGAAGAACACCGCGGCCCACACGGCCAGCCACATGGCAAAGCGGGCCTTGTGGCGCGAGAAGAAGAAGAAGGCCAGGCCCACAATGCCGTAGAGCTTGACAAACGTGCCGAGCATGACGAGGAAGGCCGCCGTGCCCTCGCGCTCGCGCTCCACGCAGACGTAGGTGCCCACTATGATGGCGGCAATGGCTATGTTGAACTGGCTCATGAACAGGGCCGTGAGCAGCTCGTGGGCGCAAAACCAGTAGACAAACACCTGCTTGCGCCACTCCATGGGCAGCCGCCTCACGGCCACATAGAGCGACATGGCCAGCATCACCTCCCACAGGAGCAGGCCCAACCACTGGGGCACCACGGCAAAGGGGGCTATCACCATGCTGAACGCCGGGCCGTAATGGTTGGTGTCAAAGTATTCGGCCGGATAGGGCTCGTAGAGCGGCAGCTGCCCCCATGCATGCCAGAAGACATACTTGAAGATAAGGAAGTTGTTGCACTTGCTCAGCTTGAGCAGCGCGGCAACCACGGGCAAGAGCAGCCACAGGCCCACCAGCGTGCGCGGGTCGGTGAAGAACGGCTTGCGGAAGAAACGCCGCAAGGCTTCGGTCGTATTGTTCATCTCGCATTCAAATTTCATGCAAAAGTAGCTATTTTTCCCGAAATGATGCCGTTATCTCAATATTTTTGCATAGTTTTGCTTATCATTAAAAACAAAGCCACGACATGAGAATAGGTTTCGACGCCAAGAGAGCCGCCCAGAACCGCACCGGCCTGGGCAACTACAGCCGCTTCGTGGTGCGCATACTGTCGCAGGCGGAGCCCGCCAACGACTACCACCTCTACACCCCCAACGCAAGGCGCACGCCCTACCTGGGCGAGATACCCACGCTCGGGGCGCTCCACCTGCACACTCCCTGCCAGGCGGTGTGGCGGCGCCTTGGGTCGCTGTGGCGCGTGTGGGGCGTGGCCTCCGACCTGCGGCGCGACGCCATCGAGCTGTACCACGGGCTGAGCAACGAGCTGCCGCTGACCATAGGCAGGGCGGGCTGCCGCTCGGTGGTGACCATCCACGACCTAATCTTCATCCATTGCCCCGAATATTACCACCCCATAGACCGAATGATATACAACTACAAGTTCCGCCGCGCCTGCCGCGTGGCTGACAGGGTGATAGCCGTGAGCGAGTTTACCAAGCGCGAGCTGGTGCACTACTACGGCATCGACGAGGGCAAGGTCGACGTGGTTTACCAGGGGTGCGACCCGGCCTTCGCCGCCGACATAGCCCCCGAAGCCCTTGCCGACGTGAGCCGCCGCTACTCGCTGCCGCCGCGCTTCGTGCTCTACGTGGGCAGCATAGAGCGGCGCAAAAACCTCATGCTGGCGGCCCGCGCCATGGCGCTGATGGCCCGCCGGGGCCGTCAGGCGGCCGACATCGTGCCTGTGGTGGCCGTGGGGCGGCACACCGACTATGAAGACGAGCTGCGCAGCTACCTGCGCAGCGAGGGGCTGGAGCAGTCGTTCCGCTTCGTCCACGGGGTGCCCTTTGCCGACCTGCCGGCGTTCTACCGCCTGGCCACGGCCTTTGTCTACCCCTCGCGCATAGAGGGCTTCGGCATACCCATGCTCGAGGCCATCACCAGCGGCCTGCCGGCCATAGGCTGCACAGGCTCGTGCCTCGAGGAGGCGGGCGGCCCACACTCAATATACGTAGACCCCGACGACGCCGGGGCCATGGCCGACGCCATCGACACGGCTTGCACCGACGGGCCGCGCCGGCAGCAGATGATTGACCGCGGGCGCGAATATGCAGCACGCTTTGCCGACAGCCGGTTGGCTGCCGACCTCATGGCCGTTTACCGCAAGGCCATGGCCCGCGACTGACAGAGACGGCAACCGCGCCACTATTGGCACCGGCACGCACAAGGCAGTAACTCAACAACAAAGATATGGGAAATGAAAGCCACGCCGATGGCATATCGGTGGTTATCAACACTTACAACGCCTCGAGGCACCTCGACAGGGTGCTGCAGTCGGTCGGCGGCTTCGACGAGGTGGTGGTATGCGACATGGAAAGCACCGACGACACGGTGGCCATAGCCCGCCGACACGGGTGCAGGGTGGTGACGTTCGAGAAACGGGGGTGCAACATAGTGGAGCCCGCACGCCAGTTTGCCATCGGACAGGCCTCACGGCCGTGGGTGCTCGTGGTCGACGCCGACGAGCTTGTGCCCGAGGCGCTGCGCCGCTACCTCTACGAAATCATTGGCAGCGACGGATGCCCCGACGGACTGTGGATTCCGAGGAAGAACTACTTCATGGGCAGCTTCCTGCACAGCTGCTACCCCGACTACATACTGCGCTTCTTCAGGAAGTCGGTCACAACGTGGCCGCCCGTAATCCACACCGCCCCGCAGGTGGAGGGCCGCGTGGGGCGCATACCGCGCAACCGAAAAGACCTGGCCTTCGACCACCTGGCCAACGACAGCGTGGGCACCATACTGCGCAAGACCGACACCTATTCAGACCACGAACTGCCGCGACGCCGCCACAAGGGCTACGGCACGGCGGCGCTATTGGTGCGCCCCGCGTTCCGTTTCTTCAAGTCGTATGTCATAAAGAGGGGATTTCTCGACGGGCGGGCGGGCCTCATCCACGCCATGCTCGACGCCGTCTACCAGTTTGCGGTGGTGGCCAAGCTCATCGAGGAGCGCCGCAGGCAGTGAGCCGCCACGGCCCACATCGCCCTTGCCTAAGGCTCAGGGCCGTTCCACAGCCGGTCGGTGAACGTTGGCGGGTGTGCCCCACCGTCGGGCTTTATCTTGTATGTCAGCTTGTGGATGAACGATCCACTGGCGGCCTCGGCCATCAGCTTGCCGTCGTAAGTCCGCCCTTCCTTCATATATCCCAGCAGCACGTGGGTGGGAGCCTCGCCCACGCGGGCCATGCGCCCGTATTCCTCGCGCGCCACGGGGTCGGCCTCGACCATGGCCTTGAACATAAGGTGGAGCTGGAAGTAGTGCAGCAGGCGGGCGTCGGAGGCCCACAGTTCCTCCATGAGCTGGCGCCAGCGGCATATGAGGTAGTTGCCCGCCGCGGCCCTGATGAAGCAGCTCTGTATTAGCGTATAGCCAAACTCGCCCTCAGAGTGGAACACGAAGAAACCGGCGCGCGATATGCTCTCGGGTATTGGGGCGGTCATGAGGCAGGTGGCGTCAATCCAGAAACCGCCGTAAGCCGACAGCAGCCATATCCGCAGCAGGTCGGAGAACTGGGCGTCGGCAATGCGCCCGGCGCGCCGCAGGGCCTTGATGCCCTCGGGCAGCGCCACATAGTCGGAATAGTTGGCCTCGGTGACGAGCACCACCTGCTGCCCCGGGGCGGCATGGCGGCGCACGGAGTCGAGGCAGCGGCGCACAAGGGCGGGCATTCGTTCCTCGCCCTGCAGCCAGCACTGCCATATATATTCCACCCCCGCCGACGGCTTGCGCCTGCGCTCCACAGGCAATGCTGCGGGCGGCGTGCGCTCAACGTAGCGCCTCTTGAAATAGGCCACGCACCGACGGTCGTTGAGCGGATGCAGGCAGTAGCGCACGCGGTGGCGCGCCTCCCTGGCGGGTATGAGCGCCGAGACGCAGGTGGCCAGCAGTTTCTGAAGCCTTACGCGCAGTGTGTTCATGTCTGTTCTTGTTATTGTTTCAGGTATTTGTCTATCCCGTTGTCACAGCGGCTTATGCGCCCCTGCTTCACCCTCTCCAGCTCGTCGAGGTGGCGCTGCTCGCCCGAGCGCGACGCCTCGGGGTGGTAAAGGTGGTAGACGCAGCCGCCCATCTTGAGCGACTTCTTCCCCACCCCTGCAAAGTGAAGGCGGAATGCAATCTCGCCGTCTTCGTGGCCCCACTGCGTGAGGTCTTCGTTGAAGCCGTTGACCCGTATCAGGTCGTCGCGCCAGAAAGCCATGTTGCAGCCCCTGAGGTGGTCTATGCGGCGGCCGTAGCGGGTGGCCATCCAGTGCCTCAGCAAGCGCGAGCGCAGGCTGTTGGCCGCAAAGCTCAGCGGCATGTTGAACAGCGTGGGCCTGAAATGCTCGTCGGAGAGCACGCGGCGCGTCACCTCGGGCGAGAGCCTGACGCGGCTGCCGCACACGAAGAAGCCCCGTTCGGCCAGTTCAAGGTGGTCGCTGACGAAGTGGCGCCCCAGCAGCACGTCGCCGTCCACCTGCAGTATGTAATCGCCCGACGCCCTGGCTATGGCCTTGTTGCGTATGGCCGAAAGGCGGAAGCCCCTGTCCTCTTGCCAGACATGAAGCACGGGTATGCCGCTTTTGCCCGCCAACGCCTCGACAACCGCACGTGTGTCGCAGGTGGAGCCGTCGTCGGCAACGATAATCTCATCCGGCGCGACCGTCTGCCTCAGCATGCTCTCAAGCGAAAGCCTCAGGGCGTCGGGCCTGTTATACGTAGTGACTATTATGCTAGTCGAAGGTGTGCTGATACTTTTTCCCATTGTCTATATATTAATGATGCTACAATAACGCCTTCTGTTCACACGTCCATGAACACGTCGGCGAAGCGGCAGAAGCTGTCTTCGGTTATCACTCCGTCATCCGGGGCAATCCAGTGGAGCGGGCGGTCGTGGTAGAATGCGGCCACGAGCGAGAAGGTGCTCTTCGGCCCCATGATGTAGTCGCACTCTGAGAGCAGGTAGAGGTCTTCGCCGGGGTTGCCCCGTGTGAGGTGCATGTCGGCCACGCCCGAGCGGCTGCGCAGCAGGCCTATGTCGACCCGGGGATCGTTGGTGGCCACGAGCACCTGCACCCTCTTGCCCGGGAAGAGGGCCGCAAACTGCCTTACGCGCTCTGCATACTCGTCGTCGGAGAAGAAGTAGGCCCCGCCCTGCCAGCGGGCGTAGTCGCCCCGGCGTATGTGCAGGCCCAGGCGCACGTCGGCCTCGGGCAGCGAGCGCAGCCATGCCGCCTTGGCCGCCACCTTGGCGGGGCGGAAGGCGAAGAGCGAGGCTATCTCGGCCCTGTATTTCATGAACAGCTGCGGGTGGCGGAAGCTCCAGCCGTCGGCGGCTATCAGGCGGCTTTGGCTCAGCAGGCGGTGCACCTCGGGGTCGGTGCGCTGACGCGGGTGCTGCAGCCACAGGCAGCGTATGAGCCTTGTCTTTATGAGCAGCTTGGCCGCGAGATAGGTGGCGGGGTTGTGCCACGGCGTTTCGCAGATGTGGAAATAGCGGTACTTGTAGGCGAAGCGCATCGACACTGTGCGCACCCCGTACTCCCTGCCCCATGCATAGATGTGGGCATACTGCAACCAGTTGTTGCACATCTGCCCATAGCCTTTTACGAATATCATTGGCTGTCGGTCGTTGTTATACAGCGGCAAAGGTAATAAAAAAAAACGAACGGCGGCCCGATGTGCATACTATATTCTCCGCCTGCCGCCTACATTACAACGACCGCCAACAACCGGCCTGCGCCATATTCACCACCCAGAACACGTGCCAAAGCCATGTAGGCCAGCCACGGTGTGGGCCACATGTGCCGTTCCGCAGTGCAGAACGGCACGTATTACGATGTCAAACGGGCCGTTTTGCGCTCCCAAACGGCACAAACGCTGCCGCATTACGGCCCGTCGCCCGGCAGCCGCTTGCCACTGCATACCGCCATGCACGCTGCCATCCGGTTTCAAAGCATACTTTTTTACAGTAAACATCTTCCACGTGTTTCTTTTTTCACTATCTTTGCATACGATAAAGCTACACTCGGAAGACTGAGAGCAAGCTCTCTCTTCGCTCGTTTGCATTATCCTTGCATACGATAAAGCTACACTCGGAAGACTGAGAGCAAGCTCTCTCTTCGCTCGTTTGCATTATCCTTGCATACGA
>OGCN01005263.1_pt1 | contig 10386 bp, 6 predicted proteins | sample 1570181 | NCBI WGS metagenome assembly OGCN01 (sample SAMEA4370584, study PRJEB24528) | human gut metagenome | reverse complement strand
CAACAAGAAAACGCTGGAGGAACGGCTGGAATTCCGTATCAAGAAGCTCTGCAAGACGATTGACAAATACCATAAAGATGGTTCGGTGCTGATCTTTGCGCAGACGACTACATATGTAGATGCGCTGTACAACATTCTGGGAGAAATATACCCCGGCGATGTTACCCGCTATCATTCACGAGTTAAGCCGGAACGCCGCAAGAAACAGCTGCTGTTCGACTTCCTGCAAGGCACAAGAAAGATTATGATTGCGACTTCAGCATTCAGTATGGGTATTGATGTTCCTGATATTGAACTTGTCGTGCACTTCAACGCGCCAATCAATCTGACGGATTACATTCAGCAGATTGGCCGAGCGGGACGCGATGGACGCAAGGCACACTGCGTTCTCTTCTACGATCAGAACGGCGATGATGACGCTGTCTCAAATAGCTTTATCAAGAAGGCGAAAAAGCAGTCACCTAAAGCCGCGAAAGTAATAAAGACAAAGCTGAGCCAGGTACACGATTTTATCCATAGCGATAGCTGCATGGTATGCGATATCCTTGAGTACCAAGGCCAGCACGAACGCAAAACCTGCAAGTGCTGCACGGTATGCGCTCAGAAACGGAGGAATAGTAAATGATTATGAACGAATCTGGTATCCACACATTTTCGTTGAAATTACAATGCAAATATTCAGAAATCCAGAATATTATCGAACAAAATGAGTGCATTCGCACCGACAAAGGGAAGTTAGGTCTTTCACCGTATTACCAGATGCCACAGTTCAAGGATGTCGGCGTCGAGATACAGCTTGGTCAGTCTGTTTCGCACCCGTGCTGGCTGATATTGATTGTCAATCCGTCTTCGTTGCTCGCCGGTACATATGAGCCGACTGCGTTGTTTCAGGCTGACAAAGAGTCTGTTCAGCAGATAAAACACCGTCTGCGGAATATTCTTGACAAAATCGGCGTTGACCGACGGCTCAAGGAGTTCAAGCTGTCGAGGTGTGATTTGACCTGCAATCTGTATTATGAACGCAAGACTGATGTTCAAAATTGTATTGATATTTTCAAGAAATCCTTTCCTATCCCCCATTACAACACGGTTAAGTTCGGACAATACGCAAATTCCGATGAGCAATTCAAGGGAGCCAATAAGCATTCGTGGACGATTGAGAATAAGTCTAAAAGCTGTGCTTTCTCAGTTTATGATAAATCGTATGAGCTTGAGAAACGGCATGATATCAAGATTGACGAGCATATTCTTCGACTGGAATTGCGGTTTGGTCGTTCGAAAATCACCAAGTTGACTGCGGCGAAAGATTGGGAAAGTCAGCTTGTCGAGCTCGGCTCGCAGGTAGAAAAGCAGCAGCATAAGTTTCTCCATCGGCTGCATATGATGCATTTTGAGCCAATTTCGCTTCCAGAATTGTTGGATTGTATCAATGCCTCCAAGTACCGCGAAAAAACGAAGAAGAAGCTGCGCCGTATCGCGAAAAAAGCGAACGGCTGCGTTTCGCTCGCAGCCGTCCAGAAGGATTGTAGGATTAGGAAATCTGAGTTTATTAAATTGTTGGGGAAGTTTGAGGAGATGGGGATAGGATATATTTCATTCAAGTCATAAATCTATTCCTTATCAATACATGCCGGCAATTTTTCTCTTTTGTCATCATTTGCAATCTTCTTTCTAATGGCCTGTTACAGGGTATTTGTGCCTGCTTGAACAGTGCGATTTGACAATCAATCGCCAATATTAGAATAAACATACATGAATTATAGTGAAATGCGTTTTTCACCTATGTTAATGGAGGTTTTGCTATGTCGAACGATGAAATCCTGACCGTCAAAGAGACGGCTGCCCTGCTCAAGACAACGCGCCAGCAGGTCCGCAAGATGATCGCAAACGAAGAACTCCCGGCCTTCTGGTCCGTAGGTTGTCTCGCGCACAAATCGGAGCCGAAATGACTCCGATTTGTGCTTTTTACCACCGTTCGCTCGGCGGATTTTCCATTGTTTCCGTCCAGCCCCGCCCGCTCTGATCCTGTTCTGGGTCAAAAGTGGGTCAGGATTTCTTCGCAGGCGGTTTTCAAGGCGGGAATATCATTTTCAAGCGTATCCCATACAGAGGGAATGTCGATCGCACCGTAAGCGTGAACATAGAAGTTTCGTGTGTCCTTGATGATGCGCCATGGAATCGCCTTATACAGACTGTGTCAGCACAGGGATGCTGGCTTATGTATGCGCAGCAGCTCATCCAACTCCTTGATGCGCTTTTGTTTTGTCGATGCAGATTTTTTCAGCGTGCCGATTTTATTCTGCATACAGCAGTCATCAACATCTTAGTGATGACTTCGCAAATGTTTTACACAGATATCACAAGACCATGGTCGCAGTTAAGCCGGAATCGCGCTATACTCATGACAGCAACCGTGTATTGGAAGCAGAAAGGAGAGAACCGGACATCTCCCATGTCCGGCGAACGAGAACGATGAAGAAAAAGCCAATCAAACTAAAACAGTGGGTCAGCGGTACCCTGTCCGCAACTGTGCTGCTGTCCTGCATGAATACGGTGGTGTTTGCGGCGGAAGCAAGCCCGGCAGCGGTTCAGAAACCGGAACTGATGGTGACCGAGCTGGTGCCGGATACCGAAAACTTTACCGGAACAGATGGCAAGGCTTCGGATGCCTACGAGTTCATTGAACTTTACAATCCCAGTGAAACGGAAACCCGTAATTTGTCGGAGTATAATCTTGTCTACTACAACGGAACAAAAGACTATTCTTGGAGTTTGACTGGACTGACCCAAGAAAACGACATTACGCTGACTCCCGGCGAAACGCTGGTCATCTGGGTGCGGAACGAAGATGTAGCCGCAGTGAAAACCGTTGAGGATTTCCGCAGTCATTACGGACTGGCTGAAAACGTAAAGGTCGCCGCCATCACCGCAGGCGGGATGCGAAACAGCGCCACCGGAACAGCCGATGGCTGCGGCATCCGTATTCAAAAGGACGGCGCAGAGATTGCCAGAGCCTATTACAACGAAAACAAGTCTTCGCAGGTGCAGCCAGACAAGGCGTTCACCTTCGGCTACGGCGCGGACGGCTCCGCTGTTCTGCGGATGCTGAGCAGCGCGGCGGATCCGACTCCCGGGACCGTGGACGCGGACTCTCTGCTGCCGCCCACGACGAATCCCGACCCGGAACCGGAGCCGGAACCCAGCCCGGAACCCGCGGCGCTGCTGATCACCGAGCTGCTTCCCAACAGCTCCAACATGAACAAGGCGGATGCCTATGAGTTCGTGGAGGTCTATAACAACAGCAATAAACGCATCAACCTGAAGGATTACCGTCTGTACTATAACAACAATCTGGATGCCAGCGACAACGATGTGCTCTGGGCCTCCTTTGACAAGGACTTGTATCTGGAGAGCGGAGCATGCATGGTGTTCTGGATCCATAACGGCTCCAACGATACCCTGACGGTCGATGATTTCAATAAGAAGTTTGGTACGAACCTGGTGGAGAACCAGAATATCATCATTCTGGAAAACGGCGGCATGTCCAACTCCGCCCCCCGTGGTCTGCGGATCACCACCAACGTCCACGATGAGGTCAACTATGTCACCTATAATGTGGGCGAAAACGACGCCAACGGCAACGACCATGCGGATAAGACCATCACCTATCGCTACGACGGGACCAAGAGCGTAAAGGTGAGCAATGTGGACACGCCGACCCCCGGCTTCATCCCCACCGACCTTGCTTCAGTAGGGGCGACACTGCAAGTACCGAAAGCGGAACCCACCGTCAAGGACAACACACCTGAAACCTTCGACAATGACGAGGGACTGACCTTCTCCGTCACGGCAACTTCTGACGGTACGACGATCAAGACCGTGAAGCTGTCCTATAAAGACGCGAAGATGCAGAACTATGAAACCTACAATCTGACCCGCGACGGGAGCGGTGATGACTTCAAGCTGACCCTTACGCCGGCCGATCTGACGGCGAAGAGCAGCTACACCTACTATTTCACGGTCAGCGACGGTTTTAAAACTGTAACCACGCCGGTAAAAACAACGAGTTCCACCAAGGTATCCGAGGGCGACATCCATTTCAATGTGACGGAAAACGAGTGGATCTCCGGCACTAAGCGGATTATCACCACCGGGGATACCCTGCAAATCGGCAGCAATACAATGACTGCTGCGACTCCCTCCATCGAAAACAAGGCCAAGTTTATCTTTGAAGCCAGCCAGACGGATACCTTCTTCAAGAACGCCGCGGCGATCGGCTCGGATGTGCTGGGCATTTTTAACGACGGCACCTACGGCGAATGGAAAACCTACGCTTATGATGTAGACCCTGCTTACTTTACCAAGGGGCAGACTACGACCATTGACATCCACGCCGGCAATAAGTCCAACGTGCTGGTGCATGATGCGGAGAACAACGATGACTTTGTGGTGCGGAATATCCGTCTGATCCTGCCGGACGGCACCACGCTGCGCGCCGAAAGCTACGTTGCCGAGCTGGGCAAGGATGTGGCAGAGAAAAACGACAAAACATATCAGAAGAATTATGGCGTTGCCGAGAATATCAAAATGGGCGACTCCAAGAATACGGTGGAGATCCTTCATGTGAATTTCAAGCCGGAGGACGCCGCCTACAACGGCATCGCCTACAATCTGGATACAACAAAGCTCCCGGATGGGAAAGTGACGATCTCCGGAAGCACAGGCGAGCAGAGCCAGACGGTCACGGTCCGGGTCGACAATACCGCCCCCGCTGTGCAGTCCAACATAGAAAACGGCCAGCAGTACAAGGGCGGCAACGAGATCCGAGTCGACGTGACCGACAGCGGCTCCGGAGTTGCTTCCCAGACGGTCAAGCTGGACGGAAAGAAGATCACTCTGCCCTATGCGTTCGCTTCCGCGGACATGACACCCGGCAGCCATACGCTGACCGTTACTGCGGAGGATACCTGCGGGAACAAGACAAACAAGAACATCACTTTCACCACGCCGGAAGAAGACCCCATGATTTCGCAGTTTTCCCCGGCAGACGGCCTTACGCAGAGCACCAAGCCGACCTTCAGCGCCGTGGCTACAGACCCCACTGGTGATTCCATGACGGTGTCGTTCAAAAAGGGCGAGAGCTATCGCCTGGGAGATTCCAACATTCAGACAAGCTCCGGCATCAGCAATACCTCCGGCAGCAATACAAAGGATTTTGACGATGGGCAGAGCGGCAACGGTTTCCCCTTTGAGCAGTTCGATGTCACAGTGGGCGAACAGGTTTCGCCTTCGGATGACCTGAACGTGCAGTGGACGGGCAAGACCAACGAGGCCAAGACCTTCCTCTATGCGTACAATACCGTCACCGGGAAATGGGACCGCATGGACACCACGGTGACCGCAAACGAAGACGGCACCGTGACCCTGAACGGTATCATTGCGCTGACAGACCATCTGGACGGACGGACCGTCAAGGTGATGGTACAGAGCGGCGAGGGGTATACGCCCACGCAATATGCCGCAGGTGCCTCTGCCGGAACCCCGACTTATAGCCACATTACCACAAGCAACGAGGGTGATACGCCCCGTGATAATTACGATTTCACCTTTGCGGTAGAAAGCGACACCCAGTATTATAACGAGGATCGCAGCAATCAGGGGGGCGGCGATCCGAACCCCATCGGCAAGTATCAATATCAGCTGGATATCCATGACTGGCTGCTGGCCAACCGTTCCCGCATGAACATCCAGTATCTGTTCCACGATGGGGATATCATCGATGACGTGGATCTTGGCGGCGAATGGGACAACGCCGACAAAGCCTATGCCTATCTCGACCGGGCTGGATTCCCCTACGGCGTGCTGGCCGGCAACCACGATGTGGGACACCTGCGGGGCGATTATACCGAGTACTGGAAGTACTTCGGTGCGTCGCGCTACGAAAACAATCCCTGGTATGGCGGCAGCTATCAGAACAACCGCGCCCACTATGACCTGATCACGGTGGACGGCATCGACTTCCTGATGATGTATGTTGGATGGGGCGTTGGCGATGAGGAGATCGAATGGATGAATGAGGTGCTGGCCAAGTACCCGGAGCGGGTCGCCATCCTCAACTTCCATGAATATCTGCTGGCTACTGGCGGATTGGGCGAGGAACCCAAGCGTGTTTATGACGAAGTGATTTCCGTCAATCCCAATGTGCGCATGGTTCTTTCCGGCCACTACCACAATGCCAAGACGGTAACCTATGATTTTGACGATAACAAGGACGGGCAGACCGACCGCAAGGTCTACGCCATGCTGTTCGACTATCAGGGCCTGTCGGAGGGCGGCAAGGGCTATATGCGCCTGATGCACTTCGACTGCAAGAACGGAACTGTTACCGTCCGCACCTATTCTCCCAGTCTGAATGACTATGACGCCAAGGACAACAACGGCATCAACTCTTCCGGCGTCGTCGGGCCGGAGGAATTTACGATTTCCTTTGCGGATCTGGGAATTGCGACAAAGGTCAAACAGTTGAAAACGGTCGATCTGCGGGTCAATGCCTATGGCGATGAGACCATCGGCAGCGTAAACAATGTATCCAGCGGCAGCACGGCGTCCTACTTGTGGGATAATGCCTCTGACGGGACCTATGGCTGGTATGCGGAAGCAAGCGACAGCTATGGCGGACTGTGCCGCAGCGATGTAACTTACCTTACGCTGAACGGTCTTCCTTCCGACAGCTCCTCCGGCGGCTCCGGCAGCCGGGACGATGATGACGATCCCAGTTACGCCGTGTCCGCACCCAGCGCCAAGAACGGCGATGTGACCGTCAGCCCCAAGAATGCCGCAAAGGGTGACACCGTAACGATCACGGTTACGCCGGACAGCGGTTACAAGGTAGACAAGGTTACGGTAACCAACGCAAACGGCAATACGATCACTGTTACCGACAAGGGCAATGGCAAATATACATTTACCATGCCCGCAAGCAAGGTAACGGTTACGCCGACATTCGTGAAAATCGCACAGCAGCCGACCGGAAAAACATTTTCTGATGTGGCAAAGTCGGACTGGTTCGCTGATGCGGTTGCATACGTCACCGACAAGGGTCTGATGAGCGGCACGGGCAGCGACAAGTTTGCGCCGAGCGCAACCACGACCCGTGCAATGCTGATGACGGTTCTGGCTCGCTACGCAGGCGAGGACACCACCGGCGGCGCTACCTGGTACGAGAAGAGTATGGAGTGGGCAAAGGCTAAGGGCGTGTCCGACGGCACCAACCCGAACGCCGACATCACCCGCGAACAGCTTGTCACTATGCTGTACCGCTACGCCGGCTCTCCGGCTGTAAACGGTTCGCTGAGCGATTTCTCCGACGCTGCAAGCGTAAGCAGCTACGCTGAAAATGCAATGCAGTGGGCAGTTGCCAACGGCATTGTCAACGGCTCGAACGGCAAGCTCAATCCGCAGGATAACGCAACCCGTGCTGAGGTTGCCGCAATCCTCATGCGCTTCTGCGAGATGAGCAAGTAACACCTCATACAGACAAAAAGCACAGCTTCGGCTGTGCTTTTTCTGTTTTTTCTCCATTTTCAGCTATATATTATAGCAGTAGAAGCTCCTGAGATATTCTCAGGAGCTTACTTTTTGCCCGAAAGGAGAAAACGAGAATGTTCAACAATCAAAAATTCCTGACGCGCGGCGTGATGGCTGAACTTCCATCGTGGCTGACAAACCTCATGTGGCACATGGTTCTGACAATGGAAGTCGAGGAGAAAGACTACCTGCAGGTATTCAGGCTGACAAAAACACCGGGCGGTCAGCACATCATCCATGAGCAGGAACAGCCGCCGTACCGCTACGAACTCGATGTACCGTGTGACGATGCAGTAAACGCGAAGGTGTTCGTCATCGACGATTTGACGCATTCCACTATGCTGATTGCTGAAGAATATTAAGATTTACTAAACGAAATGGAGGAACAGACAATGAGCGAAACAAGAATTTGTGCAAATTGCGGTGAAGAGCATTCAATTGACCAGATGTTTGAAGTGGAAGGCGATTGGCTCTGCGAGGACTGCACGGATCGCCTGACCGTAATCTGCGACCACTGCGCCGAGCGGGTCTACGAGGAGAACGCTGTTGAGGACGATACGCACACGCTTTGCGACCACTGCTTTGATGAGTATTACGTCCGCTGTGAGGACTGCAACCGTATTATTCATCGTGACCGCGCGTATTGGGATAATGACGACAACGCCTACTGCGCATCCTGCTGGGATGAGCATTGTAACATTATTCACGAGTACAGTTACACGCCGGACCTTGTTTTCCACGGCAAAGGTCTGCGTCATTTCGGCGTTGAACTCGAAATCGACGACGGCGGCACGGTTAACAGCAACGCGCAGAAGCTCCTTGACATCGCGAACGCCAACGCCGAAAACCTGTACATCAAGACGGACGGCAGCCTGGATGAAGGCTTGGAACTTGTCACTCATCCGATGACGCTCGAATACCATTTGAACGAAATGCCGTGGGCGGAAGTCCTCCGCAAAGCGCAAAGCATGGGCTATCTCAGTCATGCGGCAGGAACCTGCGGACTTCATGTACACATCTCTCGCTTGGCATTCGGCTGTACTTATGAGCAGCAGGAAGCCGCAATTGCCCGCCTGCTGTACTTCGTCGAAAAATTCTGGGCGGAGCTGCTTCGCTTTAGCCGCCGCACCCAGTCCCAGATGAATCGCTGGGCGGCACGGTACGGCATTCGCCTTACGCCGTCCGAGCAGATGAACCATGCGAAAAATTCCTGCGCGGGGCGATATACTGCGGTCAATCTCACGAACGCGGATACGGTCGAAATCCGCATGTTCCGCGGTACTTTGAAGCTGAATACTCTCAAAGCCACTTTGCAGATGGTTAACCATCTGGTTGAGGTGGCCATTTCTATGTCCGATACCGCTGTACAGGAGCTTAGCTGGTTTGATTTTCTGGATGATATCAACGAACCAGAACTTATCCAGTATTTGAAGGAGCGCCGTCTTTACGTTAACGAACCCGTTAATACCAACGCAGAGGAGGAGTAATATGTGCAGTTTATTCGGTTTAATCGACTTTAAGGAGTGCCTAAGCACCCACACAAAGAACAAAATCCTGAATACCCTCGCAAGAGAGTGCCAGGTGCGTGGCACGGACGCAACCGGCATTGCGTATAACTTTAACGACCGTCTGCGCATCTACAAACGTCCTTTGCCTGCTCGAAAGGTAAAAATCCATATTCCGCACGGCGTGAATGTTGTGATGGGGCACACTCGCATGACGACACAGGGTAACGCGCAGTTTAACCAGAACAATCATCCGTTTCTTGGTAAAGTTGACGGAAACAGCTTTGCTCTCGCGCATAACGGCGTACTGTGGAATGATAAAGAGCTTCGCATGGAAGAGAATCTGCAGATGACGAACGTCGAAACGGACAGCTACGTTGCCGTTCAGCTTTTAGAGAAAAACAAGACCCTCGACTTTGACAGCCTGAAAGCTATGGCTGAAAAGGTCGAGGGTTCTTTTGTGTTTACCGTTCTGGACAAGGATAACTCTATCTGGTTCGTCGTCGGGGACAATCCACTGTGCATGATGTTCTATGATGGATATCTTATCTATGCCTCGACGCAGGAAATCCTCTGCAAGGCCATCAAGAAGCTGCGGTTAAAAGCGCCCACCGATATTCTGGAGCCAAAGGAGGGCGAGATTTTGAGAATCGACCGAGCAGGCCGTATCACTACCGGGGCATTCGCACCGAGAACCAGCTATGAGCATTGGTGGCGGCGTTATTCTCCATATTACCGCAGCTACTACGAGGACACGCCTGCAAACTACGATGACTTATTCAGCGTTGCAAAAGCCTTCGGTGTTTCGACTGAAGAAGTACAGGCACTGCTCGACTATGGCTGCTCCGAGGAGGAAATCGAGGAAATGCTGTACGATCCGACTTTGCTCCACGAGATGACCGGCGAATTACTTTACGCGTATTAAGAAAAGGAGATGTTGCTTATGATTCCATTAGGCCCAATTTTCCAGGCTGTAGGCGCGGTAGTTGATTTAATCATCGAGGCCGTTGAAAATTTATCTGATAGTTGAAAAGAGGTGACAATTTGAACGCAGGCAAAATTGTTCTTGGTGCGCTGACCATTATCGGTCTGCTCGCCGACATCATTGATGATGATTAAGCATAAAAATACCGACTCTTCCGAGCCGGTATTTTTTGAGCATGTCAATAGAGTATGCCCATCTGAAACAACGAAAAACTATGTCAATAGGGTCGTTTTCGGGCTTTTGAAATATGTCAAAATGTGCGGCGATCCTATTGACATAAATGAGTTTCAAAGGTATTTCGCATTGATC
>OGCN01005256.1_pt1 | contig 10396 bp, 9 predicted proteins | sample 1570181 | NCBI WGS metagenome assembly OGCN01 (sample SAMEA4370584, study PRJEB24528) | human gut metagenome | reverse complement strand
TGTTCTTACCTCCGCGTTTTGCTGGTTTTGCGAAATATTTTCCCTTCCAGTAAGGTACTGCCAGGAATACAGCAACTACAAGTGCGGACAGCATCTTCAGAAGGTCTGTATCGATACCCATCCAGATTACAGTCTGAAGTACCAGATAGTAGAGAATGGAACCGAATGCTACGGACAGAAGGCGGAGTGCGAAGTTGCGGAAAATGCGGCTGAAAATCGCCTCGCCGATAATAACGGCAGCAAGTCCGATTACGATCGCACCACGGCCCATGTTTACGTCTGCGAAGCCCTGGTACTGAGCCAGAAGAGCACTGGATAAAGCAACAAGTCCGTTGGAAACCATAAGGCCAAGAACCTTGCAGAAATCTGTGTTGATACCCTGTGCACGGGACATGTTAGGGTTGCATCCTGTTGCACGAAGGGAGCAGCCAAGCTCGGTTCCGAAGAACCAGTACAAAATAGCGATGATCACTACAATAAACAGTGCAACGATCAGAATGGTGTTCTGGGTGATCGGCACGTTTTTGATTCGTCTTAGGGAGATCAGGATCGGATACTTGTCAACGTTGATGGCCTGGTTTGCTTTTCCCATGATCTTCAGGTTAATGGAGTAAAGGGAAAGCTGGGTCAGGATTCCGGCAAGGATGGCTGGGATTCCCATAAAGGTGTGGAAAATACCAGTGACAAGTCCGGCCAGCATACCGGCTAAGGTTGCTGCCAGAAGAGATACCCATACGTTATGTCCGCTGATCATCATCATGACACAGACAGCACCTCCGGTACACATGGTACCGTCTACGGTCAGATCGGCGATGTCCAGAACACGGAAAGTAAGGTATACACCGATTGCCATAATACCCCAGATCAGTCCCTGGGCAGCGGCACCTGGAAGTGCCATTATTAAGTTTGCGATTTGCATGTTTTTTTCCTCCTGCATGCCAAGCTGCGGCAGCGCTGCGGCGCAATACAGCTGATTTTTATTTAAGGACAAGTCTGTTTAGAAACGACACAAACAGCGAGAGAGGCTTCCCTTCCCGCTGTCTGTGTTTATGCTGTCTGAAACAGCTAAATGTCCAAATAATCTGTCAAATCAATATTAATATGTATTATTCAGCGTCTGCACCGATTGCAACATAATCATCCGGAACTTCGATTCCAAGCTCTGCGCAGATGTCTGCGTTGTACTCTTTTGTGAAGTTAGGTGCGTACTCGATTGGCATTGTAGAAATGTCTTCGCCGTCTTTTAAGATCTTAACTGCCATTTCTCCAGTTGCTTTTCCAAGGTCATAGTAGCTGATGGAAAGAGTAGCAACACCGCATCCGGAGCAGATTCCCTCTTCACCTGCGATTACCGGAACCTTTGCCGGAAGGCAGATGTTGTTGATCAGCTCTGTGTTGGAAGCTGCTGTGTTGTCTGTTGGAACATAGATGACATCGCTGTCTGCAACTGCGTTTGTTACAACAGAGGAGATATCGTTGGAATCAGAGAATGCGTAGTATTCGCAGGTGTATCCAAGATCCTCAAGTGCAGCCTTAACAGTGTCTACCTGGTACTGGGAGTTCGGCTCAGCGGAGCAGTAGAGAAGTCCTACGTTCTTTGCATCTGGGAAGAGCTCGTTAAGCATTGCTGCCTGATCCTCAAGTGGAGCAAGGTCTGATGTACCGGAAATATTTCCGCCTACAGTGCCGTCGAAATCAGTAAGATCAAGAGCTACGCCATACTCTGTTACTGCGGTGCCAAGGATCGGGATATCGCTTGTTCCTGCTGCTGCAGCCTGAAGAGAAGCAGTAGCGTTTGCAAGGATCAGGTCTACATTGCTGGATACGAAGTTGTTGATGATGGTGCTGCAGGTAGCGGAATCGCCCTGTGCATTCTGCTCATCAAATGTAACGTTCTCCTCGCCGAGACCTTCTTTGACTGCATCCTTGAAGCCTTCAGTTGCGGCGTCAAGTGCTTCATGCTGAACCAGCTGGCAGATACCGATATTGTATGTCTGCTGCTCTTCAGCGTGTACGGTTACTGTACCTGCAAGACCTGCTACCATAGCTCCGGTCATAATTACGGATAAAACCTTTCTTTTCATAATTTGTTTCCTCCTTAAAAACATTTTCGTAGTTTAAAGTACTGTCTGCACAAAATAATACCGCTTTAAAGCGTAAAAGTCAAGTAGCTTTTGGCAGCTTTTTACATATTCTAATAGAGAAAGAGTGTAAGGAAGGTCATTTTGACATGCCATATTCCATTATGATAGATGCCGGGCACGGCGGATCGGATCCGGGAGCTGTATATAAAGGCCGCAGGGAAAAGGATGACAATCTCACCCTTGCCATGGCTGTTGGGAAAATTCTTTCCGAAAATGGGATAAAGGTGTTGTATACCAGAACTACGGATGATTACATTTCCCCCTTTGAGAGGGCAAGACTTGCCAATGAGGCGAAGGTGGATTATTTCATTTCCTTTCATCGGAACAGCAGCCCGGAGGTGAATCAGTACAATGGAGTGGAGGTGCTGGTTTACGACAAATCCGGAGTGAAATATGAGATGGCACAGAATATTGTAGGTGCCCTTGGAGAACTGGGCTTTCGGGAAATCGGGGTTCAGGCAAGACCGGGGCTTGTAGTGCTGCGAAAAACCAAGATGCCGGCTCTTCTGATTGAAACCGGGTTTATCAATTCTGATGAGGACAATCAGCTTTATGATGAGAAGCAGGAGGAGATTGCCCAGGCGATTGCCGGCGCCATTCTTGGAACTTTGGATCAGCAGCAGGGAGAGGAGCCTTTGTATTACCGGGTGCAGACCGGTATTTTCCGCAAACGGGAAAACGCGGACCGCATGCTGTATATGCTGCAGGAAAAAGGATATCCAGCGTATATTCTGCAGGATGGGGAATTCTATAAAGTGCAGGTCGGGGCTTTCGTGCAGTTGGACAATGCGATCCGCATGGAACAGCAGCTGCGGGATGATGGCTACAGCACCCTGATCGTGACAAAATAAGACGGGAGAGATTTCCTGGGTGGAAAAATAGCTGGAAAAACATTATAATGCAGATAACAACATGCACAGGCTTTTAAATTAGGAATGGATGCATGATCAGATATGTCTGTTTCGTTGGTAAAAGCTGGCAGGAGCTATGAAAGGAACAAAAGAATGGATTACAGTGAATTTCTAAGAACAGCAGAGGATTTTGTATTTGCAGAGGATCAGCCTGAGAAGGCGGATATTATTTTTGTGCCGGGAAACGGGTTTCCCCAGATGGCTGAGCGTGCGGCGCAGTTATATAAAGAAGGCTATGCTCCTTATATTCTGCCCAGCGGAAGATACAGCATTACCCTGTGGAAATTTGTGGGAGTGCAGTCTCACCAGGAAATTTATGACGGAGAATATGAGACGGAATGGGAATTCTTAAAGAGCGTTCTTATGAAGAACGGTGTTCCGGAAGAGGCAATCCTGCGGGAAGACCAGGCAACCTTTACCTATGAAAATGCCATTTATTCCAGACAGGTGACAGACAGGGCGGGAATTCAGGTGAATAAGGCAATTTTGTGCTGCAAGACCTATCATGCCAGACGTTCTCTGATGTATTATCAGATCCTGTACCCGGAGGCGAAGATTCTGGTCTGCCCGGCCTGCCCGGATGGAATCACCAGGGAAAACTGGCGGGAAACGGAAGTCGGGGTGGAAGCCGTCACTGGAGAAATTGACCGGATCGTGAAACAGTTCTGCCTGATGCTGGGAGATAAGGGGCGTTAAAATGTGATTTCGAAAACAAAAATCCGAATCCCCATTTTAATCGAAAGGGGTTCGGATTTTTTGCATTTTAAATATATAATTGTGGATCGTGTATCGGGATATGATCAGTCTTCTTGGTTCTCATCGGTCTTTTTGCGTTCCGGCAGCCAGATATGAACCAGCTCAATGCGGTTCTTGTCGAGGGCTTCTACAACCAGCCGCATACCGTCTTCCAGAGTGACGGATTCGCCTTCACGGGGCAGGCAGTCCAGCTGCTCGATAATGTAGCCGCCGACGGAATCATAGTCTTCCGATTCCAGTTTGGTTCCAAGGGCTTCGTTCAGGTCGCTTAACTTGGCAGAACCAAGCACCTGATATTCTCTTCCAGGCTGGATTTCACAGATCGGCTCTTCTTCATCCTCGTCATACTCATCCCGGATCTCCCCAACAATTTCTTCCAGCAGGTCCTCCAATGTGACCAGTCCGGCTGTGGAACCATATTCATCCAGTACAATGGCAAGGTTCACGGAAGCCTTGCGCATCTCCATCATCAGATCTGTGGTATGCTTATATTCATAGGTAAAATAAGGCTCACGGAGAATTTTCCGGATGGAAAACTGCTCATTCTCCGGGTAGAGAAGCAGATCCTTGATGTTGATAATCCCGATTACATTGTCTGTATTGTCCTCATAAACCGGGAAACGGGTGTGCATGTCTTCCTTGAAAATATCCATCAGCTCCTGGTAAGTGGAGTTTACCTCAATAAAGGTCATGTCAATTCTGGGAATCATCACATCCTTGGCGGCAGAGTCACCGAAATCAAACACATTGTAGATCATCTGCTTTTCTTCCCGCTCGATCACGCCGTTTTCCTGGCCTACATTTACCATGGAACGAAGCTCGTGCTCGGTGATGGTGTCCCTCTTGGCATTGGGATCAACACGGAGAACAAAAAGAATGCCGTTGGCTAATTTCCCTACAATGTAGATGACAGGGGTGAGCACCACCATCAGTGCATAAATCGGTCTTGCATAGGTAAGTGCCAGGTCATCGGCTTTAAGGGTGGCAATGGTCTTGGGGGTGATCTCGCCGAAAAGCAGCACTAGCAGAGTCATAACACCTGTGGCGACACCGATGTACATGCTTCCGAACACCTTCATAGTAAAGGTAGTGGCAAGGGAAGATGCCGCAATGTTTACAATATTGTTACCAATTAATATGGTGCTGAGCATCTTGTTGGAGTTGGAAATAACCTTCTCTAACGTAATGGCCCGCTTGTTCCCCTGCTCTGCAAGGGAATGGATCCGAATGCGGTTGGCAGCTGTCATAGACGTCTCCGCAGAGGAAAAGAAGGCGGACAGCAACACCAGAATCAGTATGGTGACCGCCTGTATAGGGACACTTGAATCCAAACTATATTCACTCCTTTTTGATAATTATAATAAGAAAAATATACATGATTCAGTGGGAAAAAGCAAGGAAAAATTTTGGCAATAAATGACTTTAGGAAAACATCCGGACTGGAAGACAAACGGAAAAGCCAGCTTTAACAAAATGTAAAAGTATATGTAAAAAAGTAGAATTTAGGGGTGTCGAAAAAACGGGAACTGTGTTATAATTCGATTTGGTAGAAAATAAAATAAAATGTTACAAAACATTTACAAAAGAGTAAAGATTTGATATAGTATAAATATGGGCGCAAAAAAACATAAATGTTCTGCCGGATCAGGCAGAAACACACCGTTCCATTGATGATAAATATAATTTTATATATACATACAACAGAGGTGCCAGGATGAAGAAGAAAAAAAACGTTATGTACAGAAAAAGTGTATCACTACTTGCAGCAGCTGCCATGACAGCAGTGCTGATGACAGGACAGGTTTATCCGGTCCTTGCAGAAATTGGAAATATTGAAGCGAATCTTGAGACATCCAGTCTTATTCCAGATAATGTAACCATTGACCAGCCGGCAGCCCTTTCTCAGGTGGCACTGCCAAAGAGCGACTACGGAACTCTTTCCTGGGCGGATGGTACCTTCGTACCGGATAAGAGAGTGCAGGCCTGCGAAGTAATCTTTAAGCCGGCTGAGAATGTAGATCTTTCTTATCTTCCGGGATGGGATGCCCAGAAGAAGGTTGTCAAAGGCACCGTCAATGTTGTGGTAAGCAGTCTGGAGGATACCGCTGATGATACTCAGGCTTCATCAGACACGGCAGAGACTCCGTCTGCCGGGGAATCCCAGGAGAATGGTTCTTCTGATACCCAGGCTCCGGCAGAAAATGCAGGAGAAACCCAGAACCCGGAGGAAGCAGCCCCTGCGGAAACACCGACAGAGACTCCAGCAGAGACTCCGTCCCAGGAGCCAGCGGCAGAGAACCCGGATGTTCCGGCAGCTTCCGACAGTACAGAGGATACCGGGAACTCCGACAAAGCTGACCAGCCGGAGAACGCTGATACCGCAGAGAAGGCAGGAAATACCGCAGACGATCTTTTAAAGGATGCGCCTGTTACAGAAGCTCCGTCCGCTGCAGATGCAATCCTGCCAGATGAGACAGAAGCTGACAATGCACTGACAGCTGCTTCCGGTGAAGAGACCAAAGAGGACACCTCCGCTAAGCACACCGGATCAGGCCGAAGAACCTGCAGCTTCCGAGGTGCCGGCAGAGGATACCGCCCAGAATGAAAGCGCAGGCGGAATGCTGAACGATAAATTCGGAGACCTTATGCCAGGAGCAACTGTGCTGGATGAAGTGGAGCCATCTGAGAATACGGACGAAGCTACAGAGGAAGATACTTCTTCCGATGAGAAAAATATTTTTGACAATCCGGCAGATTTCACTGTTTCTGACACGAGACCGAATACCGCAGAGGACGATCTGACAGAGGAAGAGCAGGCTGCAAGAGCCGCAGAGAACCATACCTGCGAGGGCATTACCGTATCTGGCATTGACCTTCCGTGGTATGTACAGTTCCAGGTGGAAAGCGGCGAGAGCTACGAATTCAAGAACGAAGAGAAAGCCAATATTTTCCAGTCCTATGAGTTTAAATTATGGGATCTGAAGAACAATACCGAGTACGAGATTCCGGATGGCCAGTATGTAAGTGTTACCATTCCGGTAAAAGAGGGCTATGAGTATTCCATCGAGCATCTGCTTGCCAACGGTGCAACAGAGACAATCGTTCCAAGCGTGAATGGAAGCACAATGGTATTCAGTACCCATTCCTTCAGCCCATTTGGAATTGCAGGCTTCCGCCCGATCATCGGAGATGAGATCGCCAACGGCGCTTATGGAGATAACGGAACTCCGACTCCCACACCTACCGTGACTATCAGCGGAACACCGACACCATCCCCATCCGTTACCGGAACCGCAGGTGCAGGAACTGGTGGAACAAGCGGAACGACTGGTACAAACGGAACCACAGGAACCGGCACTGATGGAACAGCCGGAACCGGAACAGACAGCAGCAATGGCGGTTCAGCATCCAGTACAATTGGCACAGCTGATAATTCCGGAAATACCAGCACATCTGGAAACACAGGAAATACTTCCGATGCAAACAGCACTTCCGGAAATAGTGGAAACAGCAGCACAGGAACTGGCGGAACCTCTTCTGCAAACGGAAGCAGTTCCAGCAATGGAAACAGCCAGTCCTCCGACAGCACTGCAAACAATAACGGACAGAGCCAGACATCCAACGCAGTTAAAACCGGTGATGAGACTACAGTCCTTCCATTTGTCCTTCTGCTGATGACAGCAGCTGGAATGGTGGCAGCCGTATTTGGCATCCGCAGAAAAGAAAATGAATAAAAAGAAAATGAATAAGCTTACAGGCGAATAACCACAGCAGCCCTCCCATATATTCCATATAGGAGGGCTGTTTTTATGAAAGTAAGAGCGATTTTGAGATCACTGCTTTTTTCTTATGCAGTAACAGGAATTTTCCTGCTGCTTCTGGCGTTTCTTCTGTTTCAGTTTGACTTGGGGGAAAAGCCGGTATCCGCCGGGATTGTGGCGGTGTATATCCTGTCCTGTCTGCTTGGAGGCTTTATGGCAGGCAAAATCATAAGAAAGGACAAATATCTCTGGGGAATCCTGGTAGGAGTCTTTTATTACCTTCTTCTGATTACGGTCTCCTTTGCGGTAAAAGGCAAATGGGATATGAGCCTGATGCACGCTGTGACCACATTTTTCATGTGTCTTGGGGGCGGCGCACTGGGAGGAATGCTTTCGTGAAAAAAATACTTTAAAAATAAAAAAAAATATGATATACTAGGCGAAGATAATATACATAAGGAGGCTATATCATGCAGCATATCAAAACATTAAATACAAAGAATCTGCAGAACACTGTAAAGAAGGGCGGATGCGGCGAGTGCCAGACATCATGTCAGTCCGCATGCAAGACATCCTGTACAGTAGGAAACCAGAGCTGCGAGAACAAATAAGTCGGGCAACTGGAAACGTATGTAAGCAGCGGTGTAAAAGCCGCTGCTTATTCATGCAATAGGAAAAATGAAAGGATATAATAACATGAGTCTGATTCACCGTTATCAGAACAATGGCTATAACATTGTGCTGGACATTAACAGCGGATGTATCCATGTTGTGGACGAGGTCACCTATGAAGTGCTTCCTTATATGGAAGAAGGCCTTGACGCAGCAGCCATTGTAGGAAAACTGGGAAATCAGTTTTCAGAGGAAGATATTAGGACATCAGTGGCAGAATGTGAGAAGCTGAGGGAAGAAGGCATGCTTTTCACAAAGGATGTATACGAGAATGCCATTGATGCATTTACAAAGAACCGTCAGACAGTGGTGAAAGCCCTCTGCCTGCACATTGCACATGACTGTAATCTTGCCTGCCGTTACTGCTTCGCAGAAGAAGGGGAATATCACGGAAGACGTGCCCTTATGTCTTTTGAGGTGGGCAAGAAGGCATTGGATTTCCTTATCGCCAATTCGGGCTCCAGGCACAATCTGGAGGTTGACTTTTTCGGCGGCGAGCCGCTTATGAACTGGCAGGTTGTAAAAGATCTGGTAGCATATGGCCGCGAGCAGGAGAAAATCCATAATAAGAAATTCCGCTTTACCCTTACCACCAACGGTGTCTTGCTCAACGATGAGGTAATGGAATTCTGTAACAAAGAAATGGGAAATGTGGTCCTCAGTGTTGACGGCCGCAAGGAGGTTCATGATTTCATGCGCCCGTTCCGCAAAGGTGCCGGCAGCTATGATCTTATTATGCCTAAGTTCCAGAAGTTTGCAGAATCCAGAAATCAGGACAAGTATTATGTAAGAGGAACCTTTACTCATCATAATCTTGATTTCTCCAAGGATGTGCTTCATCTGGCAGATCTTGGCTTCAAGCAGATTTCTGTGGAACCGGTGGTAGCTGATCCGGCAGAGGAATACGCACTTCGTGAGGAGGACCTGCCGAAGATCATGGAAGAATACGATCTCCTTGCCAAAGAGATGATCAAACGCGAGAAGGAAGGCAAAGGCTTTAACTTCTTCCACTTTATGATTGATCTTACCGGTGGTCCATGTGTATATAAGAGACTTTCCGGATGCGGAAGCGGTACAGAGTATCTTGCCGTAACTCCGTGGGGAGATTTTTATCCTTGCCACCAGTTTGTTGGTGAAGAAGAATATCTGATGGGAAATGTAGACGATGGACTTGTAAGAACAGACATCCAGAAGGAATTTGGCGGATGTAATGTTTATACCAAGCCAGCCTGCAAGGAATGCTTTGCGAGATTCTACTGCAGCGGCGGGTGTGCAGCCAACGGATATCATGCTCATCAGGATATCAGAAGTAATTATGAAATCGGATGTGAACTCCAGAGGAAGCGTGTGGAGTGCGCCATCATGATAAAAGCCGCACTGGCAGAAGACTGATAGCTCTTCGCCAGCTGCGAAGATTTCTGTCAGCCCTGCTTTTGCGAAAAACCAAAAAGAAGGGACAGAACAATGAAAAAATCAAGAGGAATCTTAGTCCTGATTCTGACTGCCATCATCACAGTGTTCTTCTGCTTTACGGCTGCAGTAGGTATCGGTCCTACAGGAACCGGAGCTGCAAGGAACATTAAGACCGGACTTGATCTGGCTGGTGGTGTGAGCATTACCTATCAGGCAAAAGACAGCGACCCAAGCAGTGAGGACATGAAGGATACTGTCTACAAGCTGCAGAAACGTGTTGAGCAGTACAGTACAGAAGCACAGGTGTACCAGGAAGGCTCCGACCGTATCAATGTTGAAATTCCGGGTGTAACAGATGCAAATGCCATTCTGGAAGAACTTGGCCAGCCAGGCTCCCTTTGCTTTATCACACAGCAGGATGAGGACGGAAACGCAAACTTCCAGACTGATGCTAACAGCGAGACCGGATACTCCCTGGCAAGAAGCCTGGATGAAATCCGTGAGGCAGGCTGTGTAGTACTGGAAGGTACTGACGTGGCAGATGCTACAGGCGGTGCGATTCAGCAGCAGAACTCCAGCAGCAGGGAATATGTAGTTGACCTGACTCTTACAGATGAAGGAAAGACCAAATTTGCAGAAGCTACCAAGAACAACGTAGGCAAACAGATCGCCATCATTTATGATAACGGCGTATTAAGCGCTCCAAGAGTAAATGAAGCCATCACAGGCGGTAAGGCAC